>Ga0268285_1000754_pt1 | contig 17778 bp, 13 predicted proteins | sample saktaG_2_FD_190144 | JGI IMG/M metagenome (GOLD analysis project Ga0268285, IMG submission 190144) | Saline water microbial communities from Sakinaw Lake, British Columbia, Canada - sak_2013_06_06_120m | ecosystem: Environmental > Aquatic > Non-marine Saline and Alkaline > Saline ... | reverse complement strand
AGTTATTTTATCATATCCAAAGCCGTATTCGATGCTATAGACCGAAGATAAATGAGTGCCCTAACAGCAGGTTTGCATGTTGGGTCACAGACAAGTGCCTGTTCATAGGAACTGATGGCTCCTGATATATCTCCTGTTACTGCAAGTAAATATCCACGGTTATTCCAGAGGAGAGAATTTTTCGGGATATACCTGGTTGCTGTTTCGTAGGATTCGAGTGCGTCACTGTACCGCATCAGATCTACCTCAGTATCAGCACGGTTTTTCCATGCAGTTCCATATGCAGGATCCAGTGTTACAGCACGGGTACAGGCATCGAGGGCATCTCCTGGTTTTCCAAGATTTTTCAGAGCAAAACAGATGCCATTGTAGGCCCCGGCATAGGATTCATCGATTTTGATAGCTTCTTTATACACATAAACGGCTTTTTCATACTGATTTGTTGTACAATAGAGATCCCCAAGATTGTTCCACGCTTCTTTACAACTTGAATTTGCCAAAATTGCGTTTTTGAACGCTAAAAAAGCTTTTTCATAATCTCCGGTATGTTTGTATGAGATACCAAGATTGTTGAGGATGAGGTCATTATCCGGATCAGTCTTTAGTAATGATAAATATATTCCGATGGCTGCCGTTTCATTCTCTTCATCCAATTCTTTCATTATATCTGCTTCTGTTTTGATTTTTGGTTGAATCTCTGATCCAGAACCAGGGTTATCTACCTCAATAGCATCAATCCCGGTTTCCTCTTTGATTTTGTTGGGAAATTGAGAAGAGACTGAGATACAGGATATCATACATACGAGTAATACGATTAGGATAACAGGGCGTAAGGCCCACATGATTGTATATACATTCATCTTCATTCCTGATGTGCCAGAGAGGTCTGAACAGTCTCACTCTTATAAAAGAGAGATCCTGGATATCCCAGGGGAATACCCCCCCTTTTTTCTTATATCAAGATGGGGTTGGATTTTCCATTGATACATTTTTTCTATGCATCTGGTATTATCCGATACCCATGTTTTTTCATTCAGGATTATCAGTACTAAGTACTGTGGCTTGTGATGTGTACCTGGCTCGTCTTCGGATGACCAATTATGAAGAAAATACCCAGACAAAGATTAAAAAGCTCTTTGAAGCAGCTGGGTTTGAGCGTTGCATAACTTCTGGTGACCTGACAGCAGTCAAACTCCATATGGGCGAACGAGGAAATGACGGCTATATCAGACCCCCCTTTGTCAGGCAGGTCGTCGAAAAAATTCGTTCCCTTGGTGGTCTTCCTTTTCTGACCGACACCAATACAATGTATATCTACAAACGGAATAATGCAGTCGATCATATTGAGACCGGATTATTAAACGGTTTCTCTTATGCAACTGTACAGGCGCCTATCATCATCGCAGACGGCTTAAAAGGGGATAATAGTGTTTCTGTCAGCATTCACAAGAATCATTTTGACTCGGTAACCATTGCCGGAGATATCGTTGCCGCCCCCTGTATGATAGTTCTTTCCCATGTAAAAGGACATATTCTTGCCGGTTTTGGTGGTGCTATTAAGAATCTTGCCATGGGTTGTGCAACTCCTCTGGGTAAAAAAGATCAGCACCAGGGGATGAAGGCACGTGTTGATACACAAAAATGTATTGGATGTAAAACCTGTGTCACTGCTTGTCCATTTAACTGTATCAGCATGGATGAAGAAGGAAAAGCGCAGGTGGACAAAGATGCCTGTTATGGATGCGCCGCATGTCTTGGGATCTGCAGCAATGAAGCACTAGGATTTAATTGGAAAGACGATCAGCCGGTTTTTATTGAGCGAATGGTTGAGTATGCGTATGGAGCTGTTGCAGGCAAAGAAAATAAAATTGGATATATAAACTTTTTAATGAATATTACACCCCATTGCGACTGTGAAGCCTTCAGTGACTCACCAATTGTTTCTGATATTGGTATCCTCGCATCCACCGATCCCGTGGCGATTGATCAGGCCAGTATTGATCTTATCAATAACGAGACAGGAAATACAGGAACACTACTACACTCCCATCACGCACCAGGGGAGGATAAGTTTACCGGTGTCTGGGAGAATATTGATGGCAGGCATCAGCTCATCTATGGAGAAAAAATAGGACTTGGAACTCGTGATTATCGACTGATTGAGATATAATAGCCGGAATTTCCTGTCAGATGTCTCTGCTGTGAGGTTTCTCATTCTTTGCAAATGTTATCCTGCGCTTTTTAGGGGCGCAATGCGTGATTTATACATAAACGCACATTTTTTTATGATGCAAATGACAAAATCTCCAGTGGAAATAAAGGGGTTTATATTCTTGATCAAAATCGATGTGACTTTTCGTTGGATTATCAGTAATTTTCAGATATTCCTAAAGTGACAGGCAATAAAAAAACTGCATATATCAGTTTTATCTCACTGCGCCTGGTTTATACACGATACCTCTGGTAATAGTATCAGTCTGCACCTGTGCACGGGCCTGAGGGGGGACTGCCCCGTATGAATACTGCCAGTCGCCGGCAACACAATAGACTCCATGAATGATATCAGGAACCATCTCAAAACAAGAAATACAATCAGGACGAATCTGGTTACAAAGTGTGGTTGCATATGCATCTGCAAATGCAGGATCAGAGGAGAAGACGGTCACACTATCTGCGATACCAAGAGATATCGAGTGACCAACTGTTGCTGATGAGGTACAGACTCCATAGATCCGCTTCTGAGGCGGGAGAACAAATGCAACATCTGACTCTCCTTTATGGGTGCCGGTGTACAGTCCGATACACACAGGCCGGTCAGAAACAAGTGCAATATCCCCCCCATTGTCAATGATACCATACACTGCTCCTGCCTCAACCATTGCACGGCACCCGCACCAGGCGATAGTCCCTGCAACTGCTGCCATTGGGCCAGTCCCGGCAGACTTTGCGGCCTCACCCATCTTCATTACAACACTACTCTCTGATCTGACTGATATTGGAACGAAACTAGTGAGAAATTGAGGATCTTCTGCGATATATCGCTCGATCTCCTGCCGGGCCTGTATCATCGCGCCCTTAGCTGCCTTAATATGATCTTCTTCTTCCGCAATAATCGTAGCAAACGTATCGCGAAACTCAAAATGAGTCCTAATAACCGGCATAAAAATAAGAATCAGTATGAGATGCTGAGTGCCTGGTGAGGACAGGCAAGGACACACCGTCCGCATAAAATACACTTCTTCTCATTGGTGATAACCAGCCATTCATCATCAAAGGAAAAAACCTCTTTTGGACAGATGCTGATGCAGGCACCACAACTCACACACCGGTACGTATCACGCTGAACACCAGAATCTATGATTCTGACTTCTGCACCAAGACTCCGCAGCGCATCACTGACAATATGGCATTCGGTATCAGGGACATCAACAAGTGCTTCTCCCTCACTTGAGTTTATAACGGCCCGTTCGACATTTATCAGAACACCGGTATCTATGACGGCCTTTGCGATGATAGGATTTGTCCCTTTATCATGGAACCTGACAAGGAGTTTCATATATCCATCCCCTTTGATTTGAAGAGTCTGCCGAGATCACTGGCATGCAATAAGGCGATACAATTACCTTTTGCATCAACAACCGGCAGGGCACTGATGTGATGATGTTCAAGTTTCTGTGCAGCAATATCAATTGGCTCCTGTGCCTCCGTTGTTATGACGTTACGAGTCATTACCTCTTTCACTTTCAACTTCCGCTCCGGATGCACGACTGCTTTAGAAATATCAAATGTCGTTACGATGCCAACGAGATGTCCCTCATTATTCTGGACCGGGAGGTGATTTGCCTCACCTTTAAGGAGTTTCTTTGCTGCATATTGTATCTCTTCATCCTCCTTTACCGAAATGACCCGGGTGTCCATGATCTCACTCACGAGAGGAACCCGTTTTGTCTCACGCATCGGTCGGGATATCGTTGCCGCATCTATCCGTCGTGTCGGGAGACAAAGTGTCATATGGCCCTGATCCAGCCAGTCTTTCAGTTTCCTTGCTACCATAAGAGCATTATGATAACTCGACAAAGAAGACGTCCTTACTTCTTCTCCATTTAGTTCAACTCTGCCGCTCTTTAGCTCTGCATAACTTACCTTTCTTATGGAAGGCCGGTTCCTGCTTGGGACACCATAATCTTTGATACCGACGAGTATATCCTCATCTCTGACTGCAGTGCTTCGCACCACATCGATATCCAGTACAGGCAGGGGAATGCCAAGACCCACATAGAGCGTAGGACCATACATGTGCATAATTGCCGCTCGCATGTAGTCTGGGGACATGTCTTTCATATCTCCGGTAGTCATCAGAGTTCCAAACCCACCTCCTGATGAATGCTGTGTTCCCTCCCCGATAACCATTCCCTGTGCACCACCCAGGAACATGGGCACTCCACTTCCAATCAGACGAAACCCTGGATCATTGCTTATGGGATTTAAGGTCCCGGCACCTGAATAACTGATATTACCGGCGTTTGGAAGGAGTGTTCCCATATACGTGTACAGTGTTGTGTTTGAGGTATTAGTTGCAGCATCGTACCGCTGATAGGCGTTTCTTGGGTTGACCATGATGGCCTGATTGAGATCATCAATAGTGAGTTCTGTGGTGATACTCCTGCGTGGATAACAATCAGAACCCCTTGATTGTGCTCGCAGTTCAATGGGTTTTCGCGTGATGAAGTCTTCAATGACGTGAGCACCGCCATATTGTTCCCCTCTGGTCTCTGACTGCATCGTTGCCCCGATATAGGTATCAACGGCAGCAATTCCGCCATATCCCTCTACATCATTGAGCCAGATTCGTTCCATCTTGATAGGGGGTTCTGCATGACCAAAATTTAAAAATCCACCAGATGAACACATCGCCCCAAAGGTCCCGGTTGTAACGACATCAACCTCTAAAAGTGCGCCTTCTTCGCCGAGTTCGTCAACGATGGCAGGCATCTCGTCAGCAGTGACTATTCGCGCAGTCCCATCCTGCAAACGCTGGTTAATGAGGTCGATGGACTTATGCATACCGTACCTATGGGTAGTATACCGATAAATAGCAAGGGTTCTCCCTATAGCTTATGGTGTCGGATATGGTCTCTACTGATAGTAGTTATTCGGCCAAATTGGCAATCGCCAGGCTGTTAAACAGATCGTATGAAGTATGACGTCTGTGGGGTCTCTCATGTATACCGGATTCATTACCTATATGCATTCAGCCTTCTAAGAAATGGGTTATGGACGATACACTCATTGAGCTCTGGATAATGATGGCTGATCGTGTATCGCCACAACTCTGCTATATTCATCCATCTCATATGACAGCACTTATTCAGGAGGCTGTTCGTCTCTTCTCGCCATTTCGACATGAGATTGATGCGGCTGTAGAAAACCTTCAGTACATAATTTCCCACGCACCAGCAGACTCGTTTGCATTCAGGCAGGCAGAAGAGCTACTCAACATTATCGACTGGCAGAGACACTATCATCCTGACTGGAATGCAGAATCACACCAGCTCCGTCATATCCGTTCTGGTAGATGTGGGGAGGATATTGCTCATGCTCTTGCACTGATGCAGGCAGGAGCAGACAAAGAGGTCCTCCAGCTGACGCAAAAAATAATAGAAGAAGGCGATCCAACCTCTGATGACCTGATAATGACACGGCTCATCAGGGCAGCTTCGTACATCTGTAGTGGTAATCCGGATGAGGGCGAAAAAGAGATAATGAACCTGTATGTGATACCCGATTGAAGTGAAAATAGTCCAGGATACGGTTAAAACAAAAAGTTTGGAAAATTTATCGTTTAACCAGTCAGAGGAACCAGCACAAATAATATCATTGTATCTGTGAGTTACCCAAGTACTCTTCTTTGTAAAGAACGTAGGTATGGTATGGATCGGGATAATATCATACAGGAGCTGGAGATGATTGCCCCACCTGAAACAGCAGAGGCATTTGATACCGGAAAAATAGGGCTTATCATCGAAGGGTCACAGGAGGTTCACACCGTATGTACAGCGCTGGATCTAACCCCGGAGGTTGTCAGAATGGCTATCGAAATGAGTTCAGAGATGATTGTAGTTCACCATACGCCGATTTGGTATCCGCTCACTGCTATCAAAGGTGCACCAGCGGTGCTGTTTCGTTCGGTATTGCGTGCTGGTATCAACGTGTATGTGATGCACACGAACTATGACCATGCACAAGGAGGAGTAAACGATATTCTCTCGCAGATGCTTTCTCTCTCAAACACAACCCGGATGAGTCTGGGTAATATTGGTGACTGCAGTCTGTCTCTTCATGAGATATCAGCACGACTGGGAGGGGGAATTCGTGTATTTGGAGCAGAACGACCAATTCACCGGCTGGCGGTAGCCGGGGGTTCCTGTTTTGATCTGGATCTCATCACAGAGGCATCTTGTATGGGAGCAGATGCATTTCTATCGGCAGAGTTACGTCATTCTGTCGCCAGGGCATCTCCGATACTCCTGATTGAATCAACACATTATCAGACAGAAGCCCCTGCAATGCGGGTTCTTGCAAAGAAGATGGGCTGGACGTTTCTTGATGATCCACTGGTATGGCATACAGTCAACGCGACCCGATAGAAGCACTGGAAGTAGGCGAACCCCTGAATCTATACCTCCGGCGCCGGATATCAGGTCAGTGGCAATCACGTGGCTCAAAAGCACTTATGATAATTGACGATGGAAAGGTCATGCGGTTTTATGACTTTTTTGTGGTTACGGGAACAAGTGGTGAGTATGTGGTCGAGGATGACTTTTGTACCTGTGATGATTTTCTCAACCGGGGTGGTCCATGTGGTCATATTCTTGCGGTCAGGATAGCCCGTGCCATTGGCAAATATGAACTTGCTGATATCTGGTACTATACAACGTTAGATTACCCTTAATATTGCCAGAACATAGTACCCAGGTTAGTATACAAGATTCCGGTTTCGAAAAAGACAGAAATCGTTTATTTTAGAGAACAATTGGAACGTATCGAATTTTTGCTCCCGATAATAAGCAGAAGAAAGAGAACTCCTCCAGCAGCAGCAAAGATTCCCATCACCCCGAACATCACCCCGAGTCCTGCGGTATCTGCTATAATTCCCGCAAGGATAGGACCAACAATATCCCCTGCACCGCGTAATGCATTATACGCACCCATTGTCTGTCCCATTTCATATATCCGTCCGATAATGACCAGTAATGCATTCACCGCCGGATAGACAAAGAACATCCCGACTGCCATTCCTATTGCTACCAGGAATATAAGCGGCATAGTGTTTGTCAGTTCAATACAGATGAGTGCTCCCCCGCAGATGAAGGATCCGATACAGACAAACCATTCACTTCCAGGTCGGTCTGATACAACAGATCCAAAGAACATCTGCAAAAAACCCGATAAAAAGACCATAACTGATATAACAAGACCTGAATCAGAACCCATTCGTGTCGTACTGATGGTGGCAATATGGAGTGGGAGAAACGAGAGCAGGCTTACAAAACCCATCTCTATTAATAGTGAGATGCTACAGATACCAGCCATCATTGGATGAGAGAGAAGTGTCACCCATGTTGTTTTTACCTGCTCCTCTTTGTTACCCGTTTTTATCGTATTATCAGTCAGTTCTGCAGTTCTGATATCAGGAAGGAAGATGATAAGAATAATGCAGGCAACAGCAGAGAAACCTGATAATGCCAAAAACGCAGCATCAAATCCGAAAAGATCATAGATGAAACCACCAAAAAGAGGTCCGGCACCGAATCCAAAGAGAGTCGTTGCCTGAAATTTTGCCATATACCCTCCTTCCTCTCCTTTTTCAGCAACTTCTCCAAGGTATGCCATTGCAACCGGTGCTACCATCGCTGAAGAGATACCATGCAGGATTCTGATGCATATCAATGCGGTGACATCATCCACAAAGAGGTAGCCAAGTGATATGATGCAGTACCCGAACAGGCCCAGTGTCATAATCTTCTTCTTACTGGTCCGGTCAGATAATTTCCCAAAATATGGCATGCAGACGGTTCGTGAGAATGCAAACGCAGAGAAGACCGCTCCTATCCAGAGACCCGAAGCTCCCATGGTATCAGCAAAGACCGCCAGGAGAGGAACTACGATCCCGATACCGATTAAAGAGATGAAAAACGCAAGCGATATGATAAAGAGAATCTTCGTCTTGTCGTTTGAATCACGATATGCATATGCAGACAATGGATATCTGTTGGAAGGCATTCGAGATAGAGGTTGGTATCACAATTAGGCCATCAGGAAAGCGGGGTGAGAGAGGGATTATCAATTCAATTCAGGAGAGAATAGAATAAAGTGCATGTATTCATTAAAAAATTGACAATTTCTATGAATTTTCCAGGTATTTGATATGCCGAAGCGTTAAATGTACATGCCCTGCAATTCATATCAAATAACCGGGAGAATGCATGAAGATACCTTGGTACGCTCTTTCACAAGAGGAGATAATTAAGAGACTGAATACCGGATCAGAGGGACTTTCGAGTGCAGAGCGAAAGAGACGCCTGAGTGAATATGGAAGAAATGAGATAACAGAAGAAAAAAGAGAATCCCCGTTCATTCTCTTTGCAAACCAGTTTAAGAATATACTAATAGGCATTCTCCTGATAGCTGTGTGTATCTCTTTTCTCATAGGAGAAATCTTCGAGGCGGCAGCCATTCTCTTCATCGTCATAATGAATGCATTCATCGGATTTGTGAATGAATGGCAGGCAGAATCCGCGATTGATGCGCTAAAGCAGATGCTTGCATTACAGACTGTTATTTTAGTTGATGGTGAAGTAACGCTGGTCGATGCAACAACCATCGTCCCTGGTGACATTATCCTCCTGGAGATGGGACAAAAAGTTCCTGCTGATGCAGTACTACTGGATGCAACCTCTCTTGAGATAGATGAAGCACCGCTCACCGGAGAATCTGAACCCGTAGAGAAGTATCCCGGGATAATACCCGAGGAGACTGCCTACAGCAATCGGAAGAATATGGTAATGATGGGAACATCGGTTCTCAACGGAAGAGGCAGAGCTGTAACGGTATTGACCGGGATGCAGACTGGGTTTGGAGAAATTGCAGGGTTGACCGGCACGATAACAGATGAAGATACCCCTCTTACGAAAAGCCTCAATACTCTTGGTACTCACATCAGCATCATCTCTGTTGGAATCGTATTGCTGATACTTTGTATCGGCTTTTTACAGGAGAGAGGTCTGCAGGAATTGTTTATGATTGCTGTCTCACTCGCTGTTGCTGTCATCCCCGAAGGTCTTCCTGCGGTTGTTACTCTCACACTTGCTCTTGGTATCAGGCATATGTATACCAAGAAGTGCCTTATCCGGCATCTTGGTGCAACAGAAACTCTTGGAACGGTCTCAGTCATCTGTACTGATAAGACAGGGACCCTCACCAAAAATGAGATGACAATACAGGAGATAATCACTCCTGATACCCGGTTTTCTGTTACTGGTACCGGGTATGAACCAGAAGGAACTTTTCTTCATGAGGGTGGATCCGTTAGTCCCTCAGGGCACCCGGATTTGATACGGTTTCTTACTGCAGGGTTTCTCTGTAATCATGCAATCCTCAAAGAAGAGGAGGGCTTATGGAAAATAATAGGTTCGCCGACTGAAGGGGCATTTATCGTTGCTGCAGGAAAAGCGAAAATTCCAGAATCTGTATCCTGGAAACCCCATATTTTAAAGGAATTTTCCTTTGATAATGTCAGAAAACGGATGACGGTGGTCTACCAGCAACAAGGACAGTATATAGCCTTTACTAAGGGAGCACCCGAGATGATCCTGGATAGATCATCTGCATTTTTCAGGGATGGAGTCTATACCCCGATGACTCATGCCGACCGAAACCGGTTTAGTGCAATCTATGAATCCCTTGCACAGCAGGGACTCCGGGTTCTTGCCTGTGCAGAGCGGAATATTTCTGATACGATCCCAACGAGTGCACAGGATTGTGAGCAGGATCTGCTTTTCCTGGGGTTTGCAGGAATTATTGATCCACCACGGGAAGAGGTCAGAGAAGCATTACAAGATTGTGCATCATCAGGTATCGATGTCATTATGATAACTGGTGACTCTGCTTTGACGGCAAAGGCAGTAGCAGATTCAGTAGGTCTTGTAAGTCCGGCTGTTTTAACCGGCCAGGATATTGATGCCCTTTCTGATGATGAACTAAAAAAGCGGCTTTTTAATGTCCGGATCCTTGCACGGGTCACTGCTGCCCATAAGGTCAGAGTGACACAACTTCTCTCTCATTTGGGCCACATCGTTGCCATGACCGGTGACGGTATCAATGATGCACCTGCTTTAAAGATGGCTGATGTTGGGATAGCAATGGGAATAAAAGGGACTGATGTATCCAAGGAGGCGAGTGATATTGTCCTTGTGGATGACAATTTTACGAGTATTGTCGCTGGAATCCATGAAGGAAGACGGGAATATGACAATATCCAGAAATTTACCCGGTATCTTCTCTCCTCAAATATTGGAGAGATTATAGCTATCATCGCCGGCCTTATCATGAATCTGCCACTGGTCCTTCTTCCCCTGCAGATTCTCTGGGTTAACCTTGTAACAGATGGTATGGCTGCACTTGCCCTTGGTGCTGAACCGGCAGAAAAGGATGTAATGAGACAGAAACCCAGAGATCCAAAAAAGCCGATTCTTGATAGGAATGCATTATTAGTGATTGCAGGTTTTGGTATCTGGATAGGACTTCTAACCTTTGTAGTATTTTTAGCCTGGATGGGTGATTCGACAGAGAAGGCCAGGACCATGGCATTTACCGGGCTTATCGTCTTTGAACTCATCAATGTGCTCAACTTCAGATCGTTTCGATCAACCCTTAAAGAGATCGGATTATCCTCAAATCCCGCTATTGTATATGCTCTCATTGGAAGCATTATCATTCAGATAGTTGTTATCTACCACCCGTTCTTCCAGACAATATTCAGAACCGTTGCCCTATCTATACAGGACTGGATTCTTCTTATGATAATTGGCCTGCCACTTCTGATTGTGGGAGAGGTGTATAAATTTTTGCAACAGAGAAAAGATACACCTGAGTATCTGGTGCATACGGGATCAAAAATTGCGAATAACCAGAAGTGATGAGATAGATTCATACCAGTTTTCTGTCATGTCATCCCGAATGAATGGGGGAATGAAAAAGGGTTTTTGGATATCGCATGTCTCAAATGTGCCATAATAGGAGGCTCAACGTGCTAAAATTACGTTACGATTGAGTATTAAGAAAGACGAATGAAAAATTTCCCTTCTCTATAAATCCTTTCATCACCAACCTAATCGTTCTGACATGCTACAATCTCCGTGTAACCCGGATAAACAGCACCAGGACAATGCAATAACAGATACCATAAACCAGTCATGAAACCATCCATCCCAAAAACCGCATCGTTACGGCTCCCCCAGATAATCGCTCTATATATCGGGTCAGTCCTTGGGTCTGGCATTCTCCTTTTGCCTGGCATCACCGCTGATTTTGCCGGCCCGGCATCGCTCCTTGCATGGGGATGCATGAGTCTTTTGGCGTTCCCCATGGCTCTTACCATGGGTCTGTTATCGATATATTATCCTCATGCAGGTGGCGTTTCGCATTTTGTATCCCGGGCATTTAATCCCAAAGTCGGTTCCCTTGTCGGATGGTTCTTTCTCCTCTCGGCGATAATGGCGGTTCCAATCATTGCCCTGACCGGGGCAGGATATGCCACTGTTGCATTCGGACTGACAGAATCATTCAGGCTCATCATCACGGTATGTATCCTGATTACTGGTATCGGGGTGAATTATATCGGCATGAAGATGACAGGTCAGATTCAACTGGCTGTTGTAATCGCAACCATCCTCATTCTTGTCTGTGCAATAGCTGGGAGTATTTCTTATATTGATCCTGCAAACTTCACCCCGTTTATGCCATATGGAAGCCTGAGTGTCGGGTATGCAACAACCCTGATATTCTGGTGTTTTCTTGGATGGGAAGCGATATCCCATGTATCAGAAGAGTTTGAGAATGCACAGCGTGATGTCGTAAAAGCCACCATCATTGCTTCAGTAATCATCGGATGTATTTATTGTGCAACAGCCGTTGCTGTCATTGGGACACATAGCTATGGAAATGGGATATCAGCGGTCTCTCTCATTCATCTCATCAGTCTCTCATCAGGTCGGTCAGGTATGTTTATCGCCGGTATTATCACACTTTTTATTACCACGGCTCCTGTAATCGCCTATATTAGTGCAGCTTCACGTCTGGCATACTCTCTCTCAATAAATGGGTATGCACCTAAATTCCTCTCGTCTCTCTCAATCCGGTTTCACACCCCGGCAGGGGGGCTGATATTTCTTCTGATCTGCTGCATCATCCAGCTCATCCTTTTCTCCCTCTCTATTATATCCTTAAAAGATCTGGTTCAGATTCCAAATGCAACATTCATTCTGACCTATCTTTTTGGGTGTGCTGCCGGCATTGTTCTCTTAAAAAGGCATCGGGGCGGTGTTTTTGTTAGTGTTACCTCACTCATCCTTACCAGTATCATCTTCTGTTTTGTGGGATGGGCATTTTTGTGGCCGGTTCTTATCACAGGCACATGGTTCTGTTATATGATGATATCACAAAAGGATAGAAATAAAAAAGAATTTTAAAAAGGAGGCGGTTCTGTCGATTTTTTAAGTGATATTGCCAATCATGTCTTCACTCTTTACATCGATGTTTCCAGTTGAAACGACATTCGTTTGATGATTGAAATGATGTAACCCCGGAGGGGAGTGAGGTTCACAGAGTATCTGACACCTGGTTCCCCTCTCTGCGTCCTCTGCGGTTTGAATTCTAAAATAATATAGCACTTGTCAATATGAAAGTCAGATATGAAAGTCAGAATGCTATGTAATTACATCTTGCCTAAACGTGACGACATGGTATCACTTGTTTTTCAGACAGAGCCAGGAGGCCTGAAATTTTTCCTGGCATATGTACTATCATATCTGCAATACGATGGGCAATATGATGCATATGTACCGGAGTCTCCCTGAATTGATGTCTCTTCTGATTCTTTGGAATGAGAAACAGTACTTTTACACTGTCTTTCTAATCTCATAGAGATCATACAACCGATGATTATATACCCAATGAGCATCGGATGTTTGGTCACGTATGTCAGAACTAAAACTCTCTCACATTCTAGTTGCACTTGTCCTTCTTGTGATTATCTCATATGAAGCGGTCATACACTTCTTTAGTGATCTCTTCTGGTTTGACGAAATCGGATATGTATCGGTATTTTCAACGGTCATTATTACCTCGGCCATCCTTGGTCTTGTAACCGGAATACTATTTTTTGTCTTCTCCTATGCCAATGCGAATCTCGCTGCACGGAGTGGATCAACAACAAAACGGGTGAAAAGAACCGATCTCTTGTTGTTTGTCCTTGTCTGTGCATTTGCCAGTCTGATGGTTGGAACCGGTATGGCAGCGTCATGGGAGACCATACTTTCATTCATTCATCAGACGCCTTTTGCAGCATCAGATCCGCTTTTTGGGCTTAATATTAGTTTTTATCTCTTTTCACTGCCTTTTTATACACTTCTGGTCAGATATCTGTTGATTTTGTTTATTTTTACCACTGTAATCTCTGTCATCTCGTATCTGTTTCAGAAGAGTGAGATCCGGTTTGGACTACAGGGAATCATTATCAGTCCGGATGCAATTCTTCCTGAATTTCCCACCTTATCCGGGTTTTTCCGTCCGTTTCTTGCACAACTTAATGGATTATTATTTCTCATCTTTATCACCATTGGTGCATCTATCTGGCTTTCGCGGTATAATTTGCTATTCTCAAAGGGAGGTGCAGTGTATGGTGCAGGATATACTGATGTAACCGTAACACTACCTCTCCTTACCATCCTCTCTATCGTGACCGTTCTTATCGGAATCGGATTTTTAGTCAATGAGAAGCTTCGCCGCCCAAAGATTATCATCTATGGAATCGGTCTCTTTGTTCTGCTCTCCATTATAATGGTGATTGCAGGAGGAGTTGTCCAGACACTCATTGTTGAGCCCAATGAATACAATCTCGAAGAGCCTTATCTTGGATATAATATCAATAGCACTCTTCATGGATATGGACTAGAAAAGACAGCTGCAGGGGAATTTCTTGTATCATATAATCTGACCAGTGCAGATATCGCCCGAAATAATGCAACAATAGGCAATATCAGACTCTGGGACTGGCGCCCGCTCAAAGCAACCTATGAACAGCTCCAGCTCTTCAGGACGTATTATCACTTCTTTGATGTTGATGTAGATCGCTATACCCTTGATGATATGTATAAAGAAGTTCTCGTATCAGCCCGGGAGATGGATACTAAAAGTCTGCCTTCACAGGCCCAGACCTGGGTTAACCAGCATCTTGTTTATACACATGGATACGGGGCTGTGATGAACCCGGTCGATAAGGTCACACCAGGTGGTCTGCCTGTCTTTTATCTCAAAGATATCCCGCCGGTATCACCATACCTGACCATTGATCGTCCTGAGATCTACTTTGGAGAAGGAACCGGAGATTATGTCTTAACAAACACAAAGACGGAAGAATTTGATTATCCTGCAGGGGATACAAATATCTACCGGGCATATGATGGAACTGGAGGAGTCATACTCTCTGGTCTTCAACGACTCATATATGCTCTCCAGTTCTCCTCAGTTGAACTGCTGGTATCAGGATCAGTAACATCTGATAGCCGGATTCTCCTCCACCGGAACATCAGGGATCGGGCTTTTACTATCGCACCATTTCTTTCCTATGATCCTGATCCCTATCTGGTTATTTCTGACGGCAGGCTTGTATGGGTTATTGATGCCTATACAACATCATCGATGTACCCTTATTCAGAGACAGTTAGTTCCCCGGCTGGCGGGCAGCTCAATTACATTAGAAATAGCGTCAAAGTGGTTATAGATGCGTACGATGGTGATGTATCATACTATGTGATAGAACCCTCTGACCCAATTATCAGTACATACAGCAGGATATTCCCTGAACTCTTCAGACCGTTTGAAGAGATGCCAACCGATCTGAAATCTCACATCAGATATCCACAGGGACTCTTCTCGATTCAGGCATATATCTATGCTACTTATCATATGCAGGATCCCCGTGTATTTTATAACCGGGAAGATGCATGGGTCATTCCTGATGAAATTTATCGTGGTTCACGCCAGCAGATTACACCCTACTACATCATAATGCGGCTTCCCGGGGAAGTCAGTGAAGAATTCATCATGATGCTGCCTTTTACCCCGAGAAATAAAGAAAATCTGATCGGATGGATGGCCGCACGATGTGATTCACCCTATTATGGTTCTCTTGTTGTATATCAGTTCTCAAAACAGGAACTTACCTACGGGCCGATGCAGGTTGAAGCACGGATTGATCAGGATCCTGATATATCACAGCTGATAACTCTCTGGTCACAATCAGGATCATCAGTCGTCCGTGGCAATACCCTTATCATCCCGATTGAACACTCCCTGCTTTATGTAGAGCCATTGTATCTTGAAGCAACAGAAAAAGGGACGCTACCACAATTACAACGCGTGATTGTGGTATACAGTGATCAGGTGACGATGAAGAATACACTTTCAGAAGCATTGGATGATATATTTGGCAGGCAGGCTGGTAGTATGAGGGCATCTGAATCTGGTCAGATCACCGGTAATACGACATCCTCATCTCTGACTCCTGATGCCTATGAAACACTGATGCAGATAGCGTACTGGTATGACCAGGCCCAGGTGGCGCTTGCTTCCGGAAACCTTGGCCAGTATCAACAAAATTTCGATGAAATAGGAACTATAGTTTCACATCTCTCCTGATGAGATGCGGGATGATACCACTCCCGTTTTACTCACCTGATATAAGAGGTCCTTAAAAATGATGCAGTCTTTGGGATGACTGTAACGTATGGTATCCCTAAAAACCCGGATCTGACAGACGGTATTTTCCTGATGGAATCAGTATCTCAAACCTGGCCCCTTTTGTGTATACTCCGGTCTCTTTAATTTTAATTCCCGTTATTGCAAGGATATTAATTACCAGGAAGAGTCCTAATCCTGTGTTGGATCCAACGCCTTTCTCAAAGATTCGTTCCTTATCAGTATCAGGAATACCAATTCCATCATCCTGGATAATGAGTACTCCATCATGGCCACGTTTCTCAAATCTGGTTTGTATGGTTGTAACACCATTTCCGTGCCTGATAGCATTTTCATACAGATTATACAGTACCCGCACAAGCATACTGTCAGCATAAATAAAAAGATCTCCGGTCTCGGTTATAAAAGATTCATCTGTTTTTCCAAGGGCTTTTATTGCTTCCTGTACCTTCTTCTCTACCCGCTGCCAGCGTGGCTCTTCCACTCCCATATTCTGATAATCACGGGTAAAGAGGATCTGCCGCTCAATCTTATCAAATGCTCCATGTAACTTATCGAGATAGGTGAGACATTGTGGATCATCCAGCACACTTTCTCTGATAAGATCAAAATACCCGTGAAGAACGGTAATCTGGTTTAAGATGTCATGCCGTGTTATCGATGAGAGTATATTGAGTTTTTTATTTATCTCAATGATAGCCTGGTGGTATTGTCTGCTCTCAGTCGTATCAATATGAGTGCCAACCATTCGTGCAGGTTCTCCCCCTTGCCATGTTGTAATCTCACCCCTGGACTGGATCCAGATGTATGTCCCGTCCTTTTTTTCTATTCTAAAGTCAGTGACAAATTTCCCTGTTTTTTTCTGATGGAGATACTCTTCTATCTCTGAAATTACATGGTCACGTTCATCAGGATGAATACGACTGGTGTATCCTTCAAAAGATGAAGGTATTTCCCCTTCCTTAAATCCGAGCATCCGTAGATATCCCGGGCTGTAATAGATATGATTGCGAATTAAATCCCAGTCATACAGGCCGTCCTCTGTGGCCTCCATGGCCATTCTGAACCGTTCTTCATGTATCGTAAGGTTTTTTCTGGTCTCTTTTAATTCGCGGTTTGCATACGCTAATATAATGATGGCGAATACAAAGAACGCGATGAGCACAGTAAAAAACATCAGTGTATATATTGGAATTTTGACATCAAATGATGGCTTATTGATGACATCGCTGCCCTCTGGAAGAGAATCTGGTGAGAGATTATATAAAAGGAGTCTGTTATAATCAAATCTAATTACCCCATCAGGATTTTTTATGGGGATAGTATCTGGTTGTGTTCCCTTTAGGATTTCTGCAGCACAATGTGCAGCATATCTTCCCTGCTCATACCCGGGGACCATAACACCTCCGACAATACCATCTCCAAGGTAATAGTCTGAAGAGGAATACACCGGAACACGGGAATGGCTGGTCACCAGACTGACCACTTCTTCAGTTTCATAATAGGATGCGTCGCGATCCCGTGCAAATGTATTTAAAAAGACAATTGCATCGTCTGGTAGTGAGGAAACGATATCCAGCAGTTCTGCCATGGTATAGTCTTCAAGAAATACAAAGGAGAGATTATCATTATACAGAGGAATGATATCAAGAACAGCTTTTTTATTCTGTATACCGGTATCTGTCCTGTCATTAATAATATAAACCTGATTGATGCCCGGGTTTAAGGTTAATGCCAGAT
>Ga0268285_1000746_pt1 | contig 17828 bp, 16 predicted proteins | sample saktaG_2_FD_190144 | JGI IMG/M metagenome (GOLD analysis project Ga0268285, IMG submission 190144) | Saline water microbial communities from Sakinaw Lake, British Columbia, Canada - sak_2013_06_06_120m | ecosystem: Environmental > Aquatic > Non-marine Saline and Alkaline > Saline ... | reverse complement strand
AGGAACATTAGCTTCTCCGGCCACAGCTCTCGCCAATAAAGTTTTTCCTACCCCTGCTGTTCCTAAAAGCAAAACTCCTCTGGGAATTCTGGCTCCCATTTGTAAATATTTTTTAGGATTTTTCAAGAAATCAACTATTTCTTTTAATTCTTCTTTGGCTTCTTTTAAGCCGGCTACATCATCAAAAGTAATTTTTTCCTTACCATGTCCTTCAGCGCCAAATAGTCTAGCTCGAGATTTGGAAAAATCAAACGCCTGCATTGCTCCACCTTTCGCCTGTTTAAAAATCATAAAGAAAAAAAATCCAAAAAGTAAAAGGGGAAGTAAAAATATTAAAGCCGGTCCTAACCATGTCCAGGTTCCTCCTTCTTTTTTAGTTTCAATTTCCACTCCAGCTAATCTTTCTTCATCCACGCCATAATTTATTAAAGATTGTGAAAGAGCAGCTTCGGTTTCTTTTCTTGATTTAGCTTCGGTATCATCAATATATAAAACTGAAAGTTCCGAACCAGTAACAGTAATTTTTTTAATTTTTCCCTGATTAATATCCTGAACTAAATTAGTTAAAGACAATTCTTTTTCTTTCTCAAAACTATTTTGCTGAAATAAAGCAAAAATACTGGAAACTACTAAAAAGATCAGAAAAATAAAAATAAAGTTTTTAATTAAGCTTTTCACTATTTTTCCACTAACTTAAGAGTCAAACGATGTTCTTCGGGGTGAATTTCTGAAATTTGAAAATTATATTTTTTGTCAATTTCCAATTTTTCTTCCATAACAATTTTCGTTTCGAATTCAGAAATATGAATTAGCCCCTGAATTTTCGGTTCAATTTGAACGAAGGCTCCGAAAGGATTAAGTTTGGTTACTTTTCCTGAAATCGTATCTCCCTTTTTATATTTCTTTTCAATGCCTTCCCAGGGATCTTTTTTTAAAGCTTTAAGAGATAAAGAAACTCTATCATTGGTAATTTCAATAATTTTAGCTTTAACTTTTTGACCAATCTTGACTATAGCCGAAGGTTCTTCAATAATTGCCCAATCCAATTCTGAAATATGAATTAAACCTTCAAGATTTTCCTTGCCGAATTTTACAAATGCACCAAAATCAGTGATACCAGTAATTTCTCCGCTAACTACATCTCCTGTTTTATATTTTTTTAAAAGCTCTTTTATCTTTTCGGTTTCTTTAGCTTTTTCAGATAAAATCAACTTTTTTTCTTTCGGTGATAAATCAAAAATTTTAACTTCAAGAGTTTCGCCAACAAATTTTTGAAGCTCATCTAAAATTTTAGACGAATTTCCGTCTTTTACTCTTGGATAATGATCATTTTCTAACTGAGAAACTGGTAAAAAAGCCGAAACACCGGAAACCTCACCTAATAATCCTCCGCGGTTAGCTCCGGAAATTTTGACTGTTATAATTTCTCCGTTTTCTTTCTTTTTTCTTAATCCATCCCAAATTAGTTCATTAGATGCTTGATTTATTGATAATTCAAAATAGCCTGATTCATTTTCTAAATCTACTACTTTAGCAAAAACCTTATCGCCGGTTTTTTTATCTTTTAGTTCTGTTTTAGCTTGTTGAAACTCTTTTCCATAAATTATCCCTGTTCCTAAAGCACCCAAATCCAAAAATAAAGCTTGGCGTTCTTTACCAATAATTTTTCCCTCAACGATATCTCCAGTCTTTGGAGGTTTTATTGAATTGTCTTGATCTAGTTGTTTTTTCATAACATCTTTGCTTTTTAAATTTATCACAATTATTGAATTTCAGCAAGAGCTATGATAAAATAAATTTATGCAAATAATTTGGCACGGCCAATCTTGTTTTCAAATAACTACCAACCATGATAAAAATAATCATGTCAATATTGTTATTGATCCATTTTCAGAAAAAATCGGCCTAAGGGTTCCAAAACTAGAAGCTGATATTTTGGCAGTTACTCATTCTCATGACGACCATAATAATATTAAAGCTGTTTCCGGAAATCCTTTTTTGATTACCGGTCCTGGTGAATATGAAGTCAAAGAAGTTTTTATTCAGGGTATTCCTTCTTTTCATGATGATTCTCAAGGCAAAGAAAGAGGTCAAAACACTATTTATACAATCGAAGTAGAAGGAATTCGTCTTTGTCATTTAGGAGATTTAGGCCAGAAAGAATTAACTCCAGAACAAGTAGAAAAAATTGGAAGTATTGATATTTTAATGATTCCTATTGGAGGAATTTTTACTATTTCTACAAAAGAAGCTCCGAAGATAATGGAGCAAATTGAGCCTAAAATTATTATCCCAATGCACTATAAAATACCAAAATTGAAAATTGAATTAGACGGACTAGACAAATTTCTAAAGGTAATGGGAATAAAATCAATTACACCTTTACCTAAATTATTAATAAAAAAGAAAGATCTCGCAGAAGAAGAAGTAAAGATTATTGTGTTAAATTCCTAATGAAATTTATTGAAAAAGTACAAAATTTACCAGAAAAAAAAAGAAAAATAATTTTTTGGTCGGTAATTATTGCACTTGGAATTCTTCTGTTAGTCTGCTGGGGAATAATCACTAAAAAAAGAGTGGAAACTTTCAAACCAAAAGAATTTAAAGAAGAATTAAAAATACCTTCTCTTAATATTGAAATGCCGGAAATTAACCAAGACGATTTAGAGAAATTAGAAGAAATGTTAAAAAACAATGAAGGAGAATAATTCAGAAGTTAAAAATACAGAAATAGGATCTGTTAAACCCCGGGAAATCATCGATGAGATGAAAGACTCTTATATTGATTACGCCATGTCGGTAATTGTTTCCCGAGCTTTGCCTGACGTTAGAGACGGATTAAAGCCGGTTCATCGCCGGATTTTATATGCAATGTATGGAATGGGATTAAAGCACGATGCTAAATATCGAAAATCTGCAACTACTGTTGGAGAAGTGTTGGGAAAATATCATCCTCATGGAGATAGCTCGGTTTATGGTGCTATGGCCAGAATGGCTCAGGATTTCTCTTTAAGATATCCATTAATTGATGGACAAGGAAACTGGGGCTCAATTGATGATCCGTCGGAATTTGCAGCTATGAGATATACCGAGTGTCGACTGTCAAAAATTGGCGAAGCAATATTAAAAGATATTGAAAAAAATACAGTTAATTTTATTGATAATTACGATGGAACCAGAAAAGAACCAACGGTTTTGCCTTCTCCACTGCCACAGCTTTTATTAAACGGCTCTTTGGGAATTGCCGTGGGTATGGCTACCAATATCCCCCCTCATAATCTTTCCGAAGTCACTGCAGCTTTAATTTACTTAATTGATAATCCCAAAGCTGACACCGAGGATTTATTCAAATTTATAAAAGGACCTGATTTCCCAACAGGTGGAGAAATCTTTGACCAGAAAGAAATCATTCAGGCTTATTCCCAGGGAAAAGGACCAATTTTAATTCGAGGCAAAGCTGAAATTATTGAGACTAAAAATGGAAAGCTTCAAATTATCATTAGCGAAATTCCTTATCAAACCCCAAAATCCTCTTTAGTTGAACAATTAGCTAATTTGGTCCAAGAAAAAAAGATTGAAGGAATTAAAGATATTAGAGACGAGTCGGACAGAGAAGGAATGAGAATTGTTATTGACTTACAGAAAGATGCTTATCCTCAGAAAATTTTAAATCGGCTTTACAAATTCAGCGATCTTCAAAAAACTTTTCACCTAAATATGCTGGCTTTAGTTGAAGGAATTCAACCGAGAGTTCTAAATCTATCAGAAGTTTTGAATTATTATCTTTCTTATAAAAAAGAAGTGGTCCAGCGAAGAATCAAATACGACCTGGAAAAAGCTAAAGAAAGAGCTCATATTTTAGAAGGACTTCATAAATGTTTAGCTAATATTGATGCAGTAATCAAGACGATTAAACAATCAGAAAGCAGAGATGATGCCCAGAAGAATTTGATGAAAAAATTCAAACTGACTCAAATTCAAGCCAATGCTATTTTAGAAACAAAACTTTCAGCTTTAGCTAAATTAGAAAGAAAAAAGATTGAAGATGAATTAAAAGCACTTCGGATCAAAATTAAAGAACTCATAGCTATTTTGAAAAGTCCTCAGAAAATTAAAGGAGAAATCAAAAAAGAATTAAAACAAATGGCTGAAACCTTTGGAGATGAAAGAAAAACAAGGGTTCATGCACAAAAGGTGGGAGAGATTTCTGAAGAAGATTTAATCCCTCAAGAAGAAACTATTATTACCTTAACCCAAGGAGGTTATATTAAAAGACTAAATCCAGCTACTTATAAGATTCAAAAAAGAGGAGGAAAAGGTATCTTGGGAATGAAAACTGTTGGCGATGATATTGTTGAACACTTTTTAACCACCAATACTCATGATTCTCTGTTACTTTTTACAGATTCTGGTAAAGTTTTTAAAACTCCTGTTTACGAAATCCCAGAAGCCAATAGAGTAGCTAAGGGTCGAGGTCTTTTGAATTTCCTGGAAATGTCCTCGGAAGAAAAAGTTTTATCCTTAATGTCGTTAAGCAAGGAAGAGAAAGAAGCTACCAAATATTTAGTAATTATTACCAAGAATGGTATAATTAAAAAAACAGTTTTGGAAGAATTTGAAAATGTTAGAAGGTCTGGATTAATTGCCATTTCTCTGAAAAAAGGAGATGCTTTGCAAACGGTCAGAAAAACCAGTGGCCAAGATGAAATAATATTAACAACCAAAAAAGGACAAGCTATCCGATTTAAAGAAAAAGAAATAAGACCGATGGGAAGAACAGCTGCTGGAATAAGAGGGATCAGATTAAAAAAAGGAGATGAACTAATAGGAATGGATATCTCTAAAAATTACAAACCTCAGGTCACAGAACTCAAGCCATATTTATTAGTGGTGACAGAAAACGGATATGGAAAAAAGACAGATTTGAAAGAATACCGGCTTCAGGGCAGAGGAGGTTCAGGAATTAAAACCGCACAAATAACTGCGAAAACCGGAAATTTAATTTCTTCAAAACTTTTAACTACCGAAGAAGATTTAATTGTTATTTCCCAGCAAGGCCAGGTGATTAGGTCGGCAATTTCCGGCATTTCCAAACTTTCCAGAGCTACTCAAGGAATAAGAATAATGAGATTAGGAGAAGGAGATAAAATAGCTTCGGCAACTTATATTTAATAAAATTTTAATTATGGTTGGTTTTTTAAGCCCGGAAGAGGTTCTAAAACAACTTAAATTGAGAGAGGATATGACAGCAGCCGATTTTGGCTGCGGATCAGGTGGCTGGGTAATACCATTGGCAAAAAGGTTGGAAAATGGAATGGTTTATGCTATAGATATTTTAGAAGAACCTTTATCAGTTTTAAAATCTAAGGCAAAATTAGAAAAAATTTACAACGTTGAAATTATTCAAGCAGATATCGAAGGTAAAAATACCTCAAAACTCTCTGATTCTTCCTGCGATTTAGTTTTAATGACTAATCTCTTGTTCCAATGCGAAAATAGAAAATCGGTTTTAGAAGAAGGAAAAAGAGTTTTAAAAACGGGTGGAAAAATTTTAGCAGTAGATTGGAATAAAGATAATGCTCTAACTAAAGCAGTTGAAAATCTTTCGGCTCAGGAAGTGAAAAAGATTGCTAAGTATCTTAATTTGAAATTAGAAAAAGAATTTAAAGCAGGACTTTACCATTGGGGCTTAGTTTTAGTAAAATAATAATGAAAATAATAAAAAAAATCCTTCCAATTTTAATTTTAGTAAGTCTCCCAATCGGAGCTTGGGCAATAGAGTTTCAAAATCCTCTTGATTATGACACTTTTGGAGAATTAGTAGACAAACTTATCACTTTTATTTTTAATATCGCAGTTGTTATCTGTCCCTTAATGATAATTATCGGAGCTTTCTATATTTTAACAGCTGGCGACGATCCAAAAAGGGTTGAAACCGGTAAAAATATAATTACCTATACTTTAATAGGATTAGCTGTTATCTTGCTTGCCAGAGGATTAATTGCTATGATAGAACAAGTAATTGGAGTAAGAATTGGCATATAAAAATTTAAAAAAGGTCGATTTTTAACATTCGGCAATTAATAATTGAAAATGAAAAAAATTTTATCAGGTTTATTACTAATTAGCTTCTTAGCTGTTTTAGTAATGCCGATGGTAGTTTCTGCTCAAACAGAAATGACAGAAATTAATAAATGTACTTTAAAACACGATTTTAGCAGCTGGACAAAAATGGCATGTCCTTCTTCCGGAGAATGCTTATTTACCAACACAACCTACGATTGCGCTATGTGCTGCATGATGGACACGGTTTATACGGTAACTGACTGGATATTTGCCGGCATTACAGCTTTAGTAGTTATTTTTGTACTTATGGGAGCGTTTAATTTGCTAACAGCAGCAGGAACGCCGGAGAAAGTAAAAACAGGGAGAGACTATATAATTTACGCATCCATTGGTATGTTAGTTGCTCTCTTAGCTAAAGCTATTCCAGCTATTGTGAAAGCTGTTATGAATTTGGGTTAAAAGACAGATACTTTTAATTTAGATTTGAAACGAAAAATCAACTCTATATCGAGAGTTGATTTTTCAATTAAATAGAGTAAAATAATTAGAGTTTAGAGCCCTCGTGGCGAAATTGGCATACGCGCTTGGTTTAGAACCAAGTCCTGAAAAGGTTGCAGGTTCAAGTCCTGCCGAGGGCACATGAATTTTTCTACTCTTGTTCAAGAGCTTCCTAGAATTGGTCCCCAATATCAAAAAAAATTAAAAAAATTAGGAATTAAAACCGTCCGAGATCTTTTGTTTCATTTTCCTCACCGCTACGAGGATTTTTCAGAAATAATTCCAATTTCAAATATAAGACTCAAAGAACAGATTTGTATTCAGGGAAAGATTTTAGAAATAGAGAACAATCGAACCTGGAAAAGAAGAATGATTTTGACTCAGGCATTGATTCAAGATCAGTCTGGAGCAATAAAAGTAATTTGGTTCAACCAGCCATATTTGGTAAATGCCTTGAAATCAGGAGACTTTGTTTGTCTAGCAGGAAAACTCGCTTTAAGAAAGGGAGAAACATATTTATCAAACCCTATTCATGAAAAAATCCCAAATCCCAAATTCCAAATCCCAAACCCAAGTTTAACTCACACAGGTAGATTGATCCCGGTTTATCCTGAAACAGAAGGACTATCTTCAAAATGGCTAAGATTTATCATTAAGCCTCTTTTAGTGGGTTTTAAAAATAAAAATTTAGATTCTCTGCCAAGGAAAATAATAAAAGATAAAAAATTAATGCCCTTGGAAAAAGCTCTGTGGCAAATTCATTTTCCTGATTCAATAAAACTAGCTACAGCAGCTAAAAAACGTTTTTCTTTTGAAGAACTTTTTTTAATTCAGCTTCTTATTTTAAGAGAAAGAATGAAATTTGCTAAAGAAAAATCTATAGCTATTCCATTAAACTTGAAAATTATTCAGAGCTTTATTCGAAAACTGCCTTTTAAATTAACCGATAGCCAAAAGAAATCAACCTGGCAGATTTTAAAAGATATGGAAAAACCAAAGCCAATGAACAGATTATTAGAGGGCGATGTTGGTTCTGGAAAAACAATCGTTGCTGCTATAGCTGCTTTAAATATTGCTAAAGCAGGATATCAAACAGTTTTTATGGCACCAACAGAAATTTTATCTAAACAGCATTTTCAAAATTTATCTCAACTTTTTAAAAACTCTCATATAAGTGTAGGACTTTTAACCGGAAAGGAAAAAATTAAAAACGAGGAATCTGATATTTTAATTGGCACTCAAGCCCTAATTCAAGACAAAGTAAAGTTTAAAAAATTAGCTTTGGTAATTTTGGATGAGCAACACAGATTCGGAGTGAAACAAAGAGCTAAACTTTGCCGTCAAAAAGATTTTATTCCTCATCTTTTATCAATGACCGCCACTCCAATCCCAAGAACTTTGACTCTAACTATTTATGGTGATTTAGATCTGTCTTCAATCACCGAGTTACCGACGGGAAGAAAGAAAATAATTACTAAATTTATAACTCCTAATAAAAGACAGGAGGCTTATGATTTTATTAGAAAACAAGTTAAACAAGGAAGACAAGTTTTTGTTATTTGTCCGAGAATAGAACCATCAGAAGTAAAAGAGAATAATTTAAGCTGGGCCGAGGTTAAAGCCGTAAAAGAGGAATATGAAAAACTTTCAAAAGATATTTTTTCTGATTTGAAAGTCGGTGAGCTTCACGGAAAAATGAAGACAGAAGAAAAAGAAAAAGTAATAAAAAACTTCAAAGAAAGAAAAATCAATATTTTAGTTTCAACCTCGGTGATAGAGGTAGGAATAGACATTCCCAATGCCAGTTTAATAATGATTGAAGGAGCGGAAAGATTCGGATTATCACAGCTTCATCAGTTCCGGGGAAGAGTAGGCAGGTCAGAATATCAATCCTTTTGTTTTCTATTTACTGAATCTTCGGCTAAAAAAACCGGCCAAAGATTAAGAGCTTTGTTATCTTCTAATAATGGTTTTGCTTTAGCGGAAAAAGATTTAGAGATTCGGGGACCAGGAGATTTTTCCGGAATCAGACAATGGGGAATTCCTGATTTATCAATGGCTTCCTTAAAAGATATATTTTTAGTTCAAAGCTCTAGAAACACGGCTAAAGAAATTTTAGAGGAAGATCCGGAATTAAAAAAATATCCCTTATTAAGGGAAAGATTAGAAAAATTCCAACAAAACATACATCTTGAGTAAATTATTTTCTTATCTTCTCTGTTACCCAAAAGCCAAGAGGTTTTTCTAAAATTAATCTGGTTTGAGCTTCCAAAGCAGGGAAATTACCAAAAATAATCAAAGTTAAAGGTAATAATAACCATTGAAAAACTATAAAAAATGATTTCCAACGGCTTAAGTTTGCCGGTCGCGGAGGTAAGACCAACATACTAATAGTCGCGGAAACAAGCATACCAATCATAGCTATTGTCATAATTTGACCAGTAAGCTTCGGCAAATTATAAGAAAGAAGGGTAATATTAAAAGCCTCACCTCCCAAAGTAAGAGGTAACCATCCTAAAAAGAAAATAAGTAGGGAGCAAACTGCCCAAGACCAAAATCCGTCTAAAAGGTTAAGACAGTGGTGAATTTTTTCTTTTTTAGGAATTTTTTTATTTTTAAGAAAGCCATAAAAAACATAAGGAATTTCCGTACAGCCCCAAGCCCATCTTTTCTGTTGTTTATATTGGTTAATTGCTGTTTTAAACCAGGTTTTAGCTACTACTGCATCCATTGAAATGGGATAATATAAGGGAATTACCCGATAGTCTCCGTCATAATATAAATACGCCTTCCAAAAAATATGAGAATCATCATTAACCGACATCAGGTTAACGGGATATCCTACTTCATCAAAAATTTTAAGAGGTAGAGAGTGGGCAGAATAACTAACTAACTGCTCTGGCCTTTCTTGTTGCATCATTTGCCAAAAAGTTCCGGAAGTAGAAATAACCCTGGAAAAAGCTGGAGCCTGCCAGATATTATTATTGTAGACCGGAATTGGTTGATAGCTTGCCCTCAAGGGTTTTTCAACGGTTAGATAGTACCAGGTCAAACAAGCAAAATATTGAGGATAAACCCGAGCATCAATATCAAAAGCAGAAACAATAATATTTTGGTGAGGAATTTTCAATGGATCAATTATTTTCTCCTTGGCATGATTAACCGCCCAAGCTTCGTTAGATCCTTTTCCAGGTATTTCTTCTGCTATATTTTCAGGATGACAAGTTATTAAAAAATGAAAAAAATTCTGACCAAATTCTTTCTTTATCTCTTCGGCTAATTTTTGAGCAGGCTCTCCGACTCTTTCTTCAATAGCTAAAACTACTATCATTTTATCCAGAGGATAATTGGAACTGGCTAAGGCCTGGAGAGTAGGTTTTACTATATCAATTCCTTCTTTATACATGGGCAAAATTATCAAATGATAAATCTCCTGCCACTTTTTAAGTTTCTTAATTTTATTTAACCAGTCGATCTTAAGATGTTTTTTCATCTTCCGATAACTAGCTATTTGGTGAAAGGATAAATAAGAAATTTTTAATAGCCAATAAAAATCAAAGGCAATAATAAAAATAGCCATCGCAACTGGAACCAACCAAGATAATATAAAAGCTGCTCCTAATGTTCCCCAAGACAAAAAACCAGGAAAGATTTCTAAAAGACGGTATAAAAATTTATCTTTCCTGTTTTTAAGGTCTTTATTCCAAGAGACAGTCAAATAGTTTTTTAACATGTAGCCCCACGGAGAATCGAACTCCGATTTAGTGGATGAAAACCACTTGTCCTAGCCATTAGACGACAGGGCCAAGCTGTCACAATCTTAACCTAAAAATTGAAAATAATCAATATTTCTTGTAATATAAATTTAATGAAGCTTTCTAAAATTTATAATCAAGAAAAAGTAGAAAAAAAAATCTATAATCTCTGGATCAGAGAAGGTTTTTTTAACCCAGATAAATTACCAGATAAAAGAAAAAAATCCTTTACTATTGTTCTCCCACCTCCAAATGTTACCGGGGAACTTCATATGGGCCATGCTTTAAATGCAGTAATTCAAGATATTTTAATTCGCTGGAAACGGCTTCAAGGATATAAAACTCTCTGGATTCCAGGAACCGACCATGCTGGAATCGCCACTCAGAACAAGGTTGAAAAAGAATTAAAAAAAGAAGGTTTAAGCAAAGCTGATTTGGGCCGTAAAGAATTCATTAAAAGAGTCTGGGAGTGGAAGAAAAAATATGGAAATATTATTTTGGAACAATTAAAAAGCTTAGGGGCTTCTTGTGATTGGTCAAGAACTCGTTTTACTCTTGATAAAGAATATATTAAAGCAGTAGAAACTGCTTTTTTAAATTATTATAAAAAAGGTTGGATTTATCAAGGGAAAAGAGTGGTTAATTGGTGTCCGAGATGCCAAACAAGTTTGTCAGATCTTGAACTGGAATATAAAGAAGAGAAAGGAAAATTATATTACTTAAAATACCCAATAGCAAAAAAATTCATAGATGACACTTGTAATAATTTTATCATCGTGGCAACAACTCGACCGGAAACTATGTTGGGAGATACGGCAGTAGCTGTAAATCCCAAAGATAAAAGATATAAAAACCTAAAAGGAAAAAAAGTAATTTTACCTATAGTGAAAAGAGAGATTCCAATTATAGAAGACAGATTAATTGATCCAAAGTTTGGCACTGGAGCAGTAAAGGTTACTCCTGCTCACTCTTTAACAGATTACGAAATTGCTTTAAAACATAATTTGCCTTTAATACAAGTCATTTCTGAGAAAGTAAAATTAACTAAAGAAGTTCCTTTTGCTTATCAAGAAATGGGAATTTTAGAAGCCAGAAAAAAAGTTATTGAAGATTTAGAAAAACAAGGCTTGGTAGAAAAAATCGAAGACTACACCCATCAACTCCCTATTTGTTATCGTTGTAAAGCCATTATCGAGTCGATTCCTTCAGAACAATGGTTTTTAAAAATGAAAGAGTTAGCTAAAATAGCTGAAGCACCTGTAAGAAACGGAAAAATTAAATTTCATCCTAAAAGTTTTGAAAAGGTTTATTTTAACTGGTTAAAAAATGTCAGAGATTGGTGTATTTCCCGACAGCTTTGGTGGGGACATACAATACCATTAAAAGGTGTAGACGATGTATTAGACACTTGGTTTTCTTCAGCTTTATGGCCTTTCGCCACTCTGGGCTGGCCAAAAAAAACAAAAGATTTAAAAACTTTTTATCCAACAGATGTTTTAAGTACCGGACGAGACATTATCAATATCTGGGTAACCAGAATGATATTTTCAGGTATGGAGTTTATGAAAAAAGAGCCGTTTAGGAATGTTTATATCCATGCTACGGTTTTAACTAAAGAAGGAAAAAGAATGTCAAAATCTTTAGGCATAGGAATAAATCCTATGGATATTATTAAGAAATACGGAGCTGATGCCACTCGATTTGGAATTGCCTGGAATATTATGGGCGGACAAGATATTAAATTTACGGAAGACAATATAATAATGGGAAGAAAGTTCTGTAATAAACTCTGGAATGCCACGCGGTTTGTTTTGCAACAAAATACTCAATTAAATTATGAATTTAAAATTCTAAAAAATAAAAACTTAACGATGGCTGATAAGAAGATATTAAAAGCTTTAGATAAAACAACAAAGTCGGTAAATAAAGATTTAGAAAGTTTTCGGTTTGGACAAGCAGCTCACACTCTTTATAATTTTTTCTGGCATGACTTTTGCGATAAATATATTGAAGAAACAAAAAAACAAGACAATCAAAAAATATTACTATATGTTTTATCAACTTCTCTAAAACTTTTACACCCTTTTATTCCATTTATTACCGAAGAAATTTATCAAAAATTACCAATAAAAAATAAAAAACGATGCTTAATAGTTGAAAAGTGGCCAAAATTATGAGTTATTCTTTTTATATAATTCTTGGTATTTTGCCGAGTATCATCTGGCTTCTTTTTTATCTCCGTAAAGACAGTCATCCGGAACGAAAATCAGCGGTAATAAAGATTTTCTTTTATGGAATATTAGTAGCTATTCCAGCAATTTTTTTAGAAAAGGGAATCTTTGAAACTACGCTTAATTCCTCGATTTTTAACACCTTTCCGCCTTTTTTAATCACGATTTTCAATACTTTTATCGGAGTTGCTTTAGTTGAGGAAGGATTAAAATATTTAGTAATTAAAGAAAAAGTGTTAAAAAACTCGGAATTTGACGAACCAATAGACGCTTTACTTTATATGATAATCGCTGCTTTGGGTTTTGCCGCTTTAGAAAATATTTTAGTTTTATTTCCTTTGGGAGCAAATTTTTTCATAAAAGAAGCTCTTTCCATTTCCGTTTTTCGATTTTTAGGAGCAACCTTTTTACATGCTTTATGCTCAGGAACAATAGGTTATTTTTTAGCCCTATCTCTTTTTGAAACAAAAAACAGAACAAAATTTCTCATTGCCGGATTGGGAATAAGTACTCTCTTGCATGGATTATATAATTTCTCTATTATTAATATGAAGGGAGATTTAAAAATTCTAATTCCAATTATTATTTTAATTAGTTTATCTGTTTTTATCTCCCTTGGATTAAAAAAGTTGAAAAAAATGAAAAGTGTTTGTAAAATAAAATAGTATGGCTATGAAATCATCTTTTTTTGAAAAATTAAAAAAAGGAATGGGTATTGAAGAACCAATTGAAAAAGAAAAGGAAAAACAAAAACCCGAGAAGAAAACACAAACTAAAAATCGAGCTTCCGCAGAAGCAAAGGTTAAAATGGAAACAAAACTTCCAATGCATCCTAAAAAATTAGAAATTAAAACAAAGCCCGTTGAAGAACCAAGCTCTTCGCAAGAAACAAAGGTTAAAAATGAGGACAAAGTCCTCATCGCTCCCCAAAAAGAAAAAGATTGGTTTGAGCCAGAAGGACAATTAGCAGTTGATATTTACCAGACCAAAGACGAATTAATTATTCAATCAGCTATCGCTGGGATTAAACCGGAAAATTTAGAAATTTTAATAGAAAGCGATATTGTTACTATTAAGGGAAGGAGAGAAAATTCCTCTTCACTTAGTGAAAAAAATTATTTTATTCAAGAGTGTTATTGGGGAGTATTTTCTCGAGAAATAATTTTACCAGTAGAGGTTGATCCTAATAGAGTAGAAGCAACAATGAAAGAAGGAATTTTAACTATTAAATTACCAAAAATTTTAAGAGAACGTAAGAGAAAAGTTAGTATAAAAAAAGAATAAAAAATTTTTAATTTTTTAATTGAAAACTCCACCAGAATATGTTCTGGTGGGGTTTTTAGTGCCCCTGACAGGAATCGAACCTATATCACAGGCTTAGAAGGCCCGTGTTCTATCCGTTGAACCACAGGGGCAAAAATAAAGATAATTTTGAAAAAATAATTACCTATTAAACTTTTATAGTTTATCTGAAATGAATTGTTTAGTCAATCTTTTTACTTTTTAGGAATAATTAATTTTTGACCAATTGGTATAACTTCTGCGCTACTTTTATTAAAAATTTGACCTGTCTCAGTTTTTATTTCTCCCCATCTTTTTCCGGAACCTAAATACTTTTCAGCAAGTTCCCACAAAGTTTCTCCTTTTGAAATAATATAGGATTCTGTTTCGGATTCAAAAACTTCCTGAATTTCTTCTAAAACAGGAATTAGCAATTCTTTTTCAAACTTTTCTTCTTTTGACTGCCAAATTTTCAAAACTTCCTGATAAACTCCTTTATTAAATTGAAGAGGTTTTTCAAAAGAAACCTCAAATTTTTCCCTCTCAGCTAAAAAACTATACTGATAAAAAACAAGAACTCCTAAAAATAGAGCTATTAATAGTAATTTAAAAAAAGTTGAAAAGCTATGTTCTCCTAAATTGTTTAGTGATTTTTTAAAAAATTCTTTGAGCTTATCTGTCTTAAATTTAAGATTTTTTTTATTTGGCATAAACTTTAATTGAAAGAATAATTTTAACATCGTTCAATTCTATTTCTCTTTCACCTAATCTTCTAATATTCAAATTCTGAGGTTTAATTAAATATGAACTATTTTCTATTTTTTCTAAAAACCTTAGAAATTTATCAAAAGAAGTAATAGAGCTAATTTGAAAAAAAACTGAAGGCCAAGAATCTTTTTCTATTTTTTGGGATGGAAGTGCTAAAATTTCAATTACAATATCACTTTCCTCGGCAGTTTTTTCTAAAAAATTAATGAAATCTACCGGCAGTTCAAAATTAATAAACAATTGATTAATTTTTTCTAAATTTGGTTTTATTTCAGACAAAAAAACTTGAGAGTTTTTTAAATTTTCAATTTTCATTTCTAAAGAAGTAAAACTTTGTTTTTTAGAAATCAAATCTTCGGAATTGGTTTTTATTTCTTTAAAAACAGGATAAATAACAAAAAAAGTTAAGCCGATTATTAATATGCTAAAAATCAGCAAGGATAAATTAATTTTATTTTTGAATATCATTTTTGATCTTAAAACTTAAAGAAAAATTAATATCAATCGGCTTGACCCAATTAGAAGAGGGGAAATATATCTCTTCAAAAAACTCTTTTTCCTCAAGGTTTTTCTTCAACTCTAATAGACTTTCTCTAGTAGGAGCAAAGCCGGCTAAAGAAATCTTTCCTTCCAAGGACTCAAAATTTAAAATAGTAAAATAAATATCATCGGGAAAAGTTTCAGAAATGTTCTTTAAGATTCCAGTAAAGTTCATTTGGTTTTGATAAAAAGAATTTAAATTCAAAAGGGTTTGATTTGATGTAATAATTTCTTCTTCTAATACTTGGAATTCAGATTTTTGAAAGTTTTTTTCTTCTTGATTTAGAAAAATTTCCTGAACTTTTAATTGACTGGAAATAAAAATATTTATAAGAAACAAAATTAAAAATAAACAAATTAAAAAAAATAAAAACAAAATACCTAAAATTGAAATCAACTTCCATTTTTTTTCTTCTAAAATTTCTTCTTTTTCTTTCGGCGGTAATAAATTAATCATCGAAATAAATTTTTAATTTATTGAAAATTGAAATGAATTGCAATTCATTAATCATAGATTTTTAATCCCTCTTAAAGCTAATCCTAAAGAAGTAGTATAACTTAAAGATTCTTCTTTTTCATAAACTAAAGTTTCTTTTTGAGATTGAAAGGTGGGAGAGGAAATATTAATCCAGGGATTGCCAATTTCAACTGAAACCTTAAGCTGAGAAGAAAGCATTTCTTTCAAACCCTTTAATTTTGCTCCTCCACCACAAAGAAAAATCTTTTTTATATTTTGCTTGCCATTTGAAGACAGGGAGTCATAAGAAGAATGAGTTTGATAATAATTAATATATTTTTTAATTTGTTCGGTTAAGTCGGTTAAAGCCGGAATCAAACCTTCAAAAACCTTTTTTTCTTTTAACCCATATTTTAATTTTAATTTTTCAGACTCATCCGGATTAACTTTTAAAGCTTTGGAAATAATTTCGGTAAAATTCTGAGAAGAAACCGGAATGGAAGAGGTAAATTTTAAAGAATGTCCGGAAAAAACAATAAAGCCAGTTTTAGTTGCCCCTAAATCAATCAAAAGAACAGGGGAAGTAGTAATTTCGTTTTTAATCAAGGCTCTACAAATAGCCAAAGACTCAACCTCTAAAGAAAGAGGTTTTAGATTGGCTTCTTTAAGACAGAAAATATAAGAGTCAACAATTTCCTTTGGTAAAGCGGCAATTAAAACATCAAGATGGTTTAAATGGTTACTAATAGGAGGAATAACTTGAAAATCTAAATAAACTTTTTCAATAGGCAAGGGAATATATTGTTCAGCTTCATAAATAATCGCTGACTTCAAATCGTCTTCAGCCATCTTTGGCATCTGGATTACTTGTAAAAAAGCTTTTTCTTCAGGCAAAGAAGCAACAACATATTTTGTCTTCAATTTTTCTCCTTTAACCATAGAGGTCGCTTTTTTAATAATTTTGATTAATTCTTTTTTGTTTTTAATTTCTCCATTTTTAATTATGCCGGGTTTAACTTTCTCTTCTCCAAAAGAAGCTAATTCAAAAAATTTACCTCTTTTTTTAAGTTTAATAATTTTTAATGATAAGTTGGAAATGTCTAGTCCAAAAGTTTCTGGTTTTAAAGATAATAATTTAAACATTGAATTAAATTGAAAATTTAATGAGATTTGAAATGAATTGCAGATTCAACGAACGTTTTGTTTTATTATACAACAAAAAAGTTAAAATCTTTATGGTACTTCTTCCCATTTTACAATTTCATACTCTTCTTCATAGGTAGGAAAATAAGGAGGAGGATTATAAACTGAATGAGGATCATATTCTAATTCCGTGTGTTGATAACCAGAAATTACTTCTTTACTTTCATCTAACCAGCCCCAGGTTAAACTCATTCTAGGAAACGTCCACCAAAGGAACCGGAACTCCCAATAAGGAGAATAAGAACGATAATGAATTACTGAACCATAAAGCTGAATTGTATCTCTCACTGGATTTTGAATCCAAGGCCATCTCAAATCCTGGGGCAAAAGCCAAGAATAATAAGGACGATAACAAGAACCCCTTAGAGCTAGGAGTACGCCGTTAATTTCTAAGTTGTCTGGTGAATACCAAGGAATCAAAATATCTTTTTGAGCAATCAATCCAAGAGCACAAGAACCATCTTTAGTAATATAGGTCAAATTATCGTTAATAATAATAGACTTATCTTCTATTTCTTGAGCAGCTATCACTGTTACTCGAGATCCTATTTCCCCATCTACCCAAAGCTCGTCTTGAACATAAATTAAAGCATTTTCCGGTAAATCATAAATTCCTGTTAATCCATCAGAATCCTCGCTTTTTATATAATAATAATCATATCTTGTTCCTTCAGAATCAATACTTTTCATCCAATCAACGCTTCTTACTTTATAAACATTAAAGGTGTTAGACATATCAGAATTAAACCTTAAATGATATCCATAACTCTCTGAGGGATAGAGACAGTAATTTCCGGTTTCGGGATTTTGATAGACCCCGCTTCCGATTTCTGGGCAGGTTTCAGTTTTTAGATTATTTAGTTTTGTATCAATGCTCCAAAAATTAATTTCAGAATGATAGCCCCATAAATCTTGAGGTGACCCTTCTCCCCAGATACCATCTTTCTCTTCAGAAGGATCACAGCCTTGAGCCTTAGTACAAGTATAACCTAACCCATATTTAGCCGAGCTAACTAAAGAATTGCCGGT
>Ga0268285_1000729_pt1 | contig 18113 bp, 26 predicted proteins | sample saktaG_2_FD_190144 | JGI IMG/M metagenome (GOLD analysis project Ga0268285, IMG submission 190144) | Saline water microbial communities from Sakinaw Lake, British Columbia, Canada - sak_2013_06_06_120m | ecosystem: Environmental > Aquatic > Non-marine Saline and Alkaline > Saline ... | reverse complement strand
TAAGCAGGCTTTCATTAAAGACGAAACCAAAAATATTGATCAATTAATTCAAGAAGCTATTGCTAAGTTTGGTGAGAATATAGAAATTGGTCGTTTTATTCGTTTCAAAATTTAATATGTTTAATATCCTTCCGCCCCTTTTAATTATTTTAGGTATAACCGGTTTAATTTTTATATTTAAGAATCAAAAAGAGGAAAAAGACGGAGAAATTATAGAAAAAAAGGAGGGAACAAACGAAAAAGGGAAGTTCTTAGAAAAATTTCGTAGAATTTTTAATAAAGAGAATTATAAAAAAGCTTGCAATCAATTAACTCTCTTTGTTGAAAAATTCTTAATTCGTTCACGAATAATAATTTTAAGAATTGATAGAACAATTTTTAAAAACTTGGCCAGTATTAGGAGAAGAAAAAATGACAATACAGAGGATAAAGAGAATGAAATTGTTAAATCCTTTAACGAAGGAAAATTAATAGAAGATGATATAGATTTTTCGCATATTTTAGATGTGAAGGAAGAAGAGAAAAAATTATTGAAAGAACTTGAAAATGACCCTAAAGATATTGCCACTTTTAAAAATTTAGCTCGTATTTATCTTTGGCAAGAAGATTCTTCCTCTGCCCGTTGGGTTTTACTTGAGGCTTATAGATTAGATAAAAATGATAATGTAGTTCAGGGTCTATTGATAGAATTATATGGAAAGAAGGGTGGGGAATAGGAAAAAGCCGAGGTAGCTCAATGGTAGAGCAGTTGCTTTGTAAGCATCAGGTTGGGGGTTCAAATCCTCTCCTCGGCTCATTTACGGGTGCGTCGCATAGCGGCAATTGCACGAGACTGTAAATCTCGCGACCTTAGGTCTACGTAGGTTCGAGTCCTACCGCACCCACAAATCTAGCCGATGTAGCTCAGTGGTAGAGCACTTTCTTGGTAAGAAAGGGGTCGCGGGTTCAATTCCCTCCATCGGCTCAAAGTGATAGATAATTAATAACTAACAATGAGTAAACAATAGTATGAAAAAAGAATTTATAATAAGGCTACAGTGCACAGAGTGCAAACATATTAATTATTATACGCGAAGGAATAAAAAAACTGTCGAGCGTAAATTAGAATTAAAAAAGTATTGTTCTTGGTGTAAAAAACATACACTTCATAAAGAAATGAAGAAGTAATTGTAGAATAGGGGCATGGTGAAATGGTTATCATAAAAGTCTCCAAAACTTTTGTTCCAGGTTCGAATCCTGGTGCCCCTGCCAACGTGCACGAACAGAGGTTAATGCCTCTGTTCGTGCTTTATTCATCGGTATTTTGGTTGGTTCTAACCTTAAGTATTCTGCTTGTAGTTCAGGATAGTCATTTTTAATTGGTTTTAGCCATTCATTCGGCTCGATAAAGAGCTTTCCGCCTTTAATTATCGGTGTTTTCCCTAATGCTAACAAAATTTCTTTTTTTAGTTCTAACCCACCAGTAATAAATGCCTTACGAGCGTAAGTTGCGAAATTAAATGTTTTTTCTGTAAGTTCAAGCCATTTTTCGGCACGTGATTCTGTTTCCCTTAAATTTTCTTTTAAGCTGGTAACTTTTTCTAGAAGTATGTTTTTTTCTTTTATAAATATTTCATCATCAATTAGTTGGCGGTATCTCATTTTAGTAAGTTCATCAAGCTCTTTCTGGGTTTTTGCTAAAGTTTTGTGTTGCATTTCATAAATCTTTGTTCTGTTTTCAATTTCAGTGTCATTATTTTTATTTAAACCCTCTAGTGCCCACTCTAAAAACTCTGGGAGAATTGTATATTTTTCAATTTCTTTTTCAATCTGTAATTGTAAATCTTCCTCTCGAATAGATTTTCTTTGTGTACAATTAATTTTTGTTTTTTTTCTTGTACAGTGATAGTAAGTATAATTTCTTACTTCGCCGGTACTTTTAATAATTTTTTGTTTTGTTTCAGCAGTATAGAGACAACCACATTCTCCACATCGAATAGATCCAGTAAAAGCAAATTTATGGTTCTTTGGTCTTGGTTTTCCTTCTCTTCCAAGAAGTATTTGCACTCTGTCGTATTCTTCAAGTGTAATCATTCTTGTGTGCTTGCCTTCGTATTGAATACCATTATTTTCAATAATACCTATGTAAAATAAGTTGGTAAAAATCTTATAAATACCACTTCTCGACAGTGAGTTGCCACCCATTCGCTTGAATTTTCTCGTTGTAAAACCCCATTCATTATTAGCAATATCCAAAATCTTTGGTGGGGTGTAGTTTCCTGTTAGCATTAGATCCCACATTTTGCGGATAAGATTAAACCGTTCTGTATCTGTAATAATAATTTTGTTTTCTTTATCATTAAGATAACCAAGTGGTGCTATCCCAGTTTGCCATCCGCTTTCTAACTTTCTTAGCATTCCTCGTTTAACATTTTTACTTAAGTCTAAGATAAATTGATTTGCCGAACCGCTTTCTACACTGAAAAGTAAAACATTATCGTCAGGAAGATATTGTCTATCTATTGTTTGAAGTGATTTTAGTATTCCTTGTTGCAATAACCATTGAAGCTTTCCACTATCGATAGGGTTACGAGAGAGACGGTTTATCTGCCAACATAAAATTCCGTCTGCTTCACCGTTTTCAACTTTTTGTATCATTTCGTCAAAGATAGGACGATTATTTGGTTTTTTTGCTGACTTCGTTTCGATGTAAACCTTTTTAATATTCAAATTCAAATCTTGAGCTAATTTTTTTAACCGATCTGCTTGATCATCAATGGATTGCACTTGTCTGTCTTCACTTTCTGATGATTTTCTGGCATAAAGGAAGTATTTAATTTTGCTTATTTCTTGTTTCATATTTTTACCATTATGTTTTTATATATTAAAGGGACGATCTAGTTGACCCAGCCCCACCGTTTCACAAGGATTCAGTAATTCTGGTAGATCGCCCCTTTAATATTGGTATCACTTAACAGAATTTAACAGAATCCCTGTGGGTTATTTGATTGGGTCAACTCTTATATTATAAAGCTATCTAAGTTTTTAATCAAATCAACTATAGTTATATATTTATACTTATATGAAATATTATATATAATAGTTAAGATGTATTGAGTTCCATTTCATTTTGTAATATTTCTTCTTCGTATTTATTAATTATCTTATTTTCTAATTTAAACCAAATTTCTTTATCTCCTTCTAAAAATACTATCTCTTTATATTTAAACCCTGATTTAATACACGGGGGAATTAAATGATATCCTTTTGAATTATTTCCATAACTATCTACCATAATACGATAACCATCGATGTTGAGGTTTATTTTTATTCCTTCTATTTTTTGAGGAATGCTAAGATTAACAAAAGCTAAAGTTTTGTTGTTCTCTCCTTTGGACGGGTAAATTTTTATTGTGATATCGTCGATATTCATAATTTTTATATTAATTAATTTTTTACAAATATGCTCAATAAGGTATCGGAAATTATCAGATTAATAGTTTTCTACGAATAATTAGATTTAAGCCCTTAGATTGCAAATTATGTATGAAAACATACCTTCCTCAGCTACTTTTCTTGGGAAATAGATAGTTGATAAAGATAATTTATGATCTCTCTTTTTTCTGTCATCGAATAATCGTCTTTCTCTACAAGTTGATTAAAATGTTTTCTGATTATTCTTTTGCTAAAGTTTCTATTTTTTATTGTCTCAGCAAAACATAAATATGAACTCCAATTTGGATTTTTTTCAACTATATTGTCGAATCGTCTTTTTATTGATCTCATGTTTTTACAGTGTCAAAGTATTAATATTTTAGTTTCTTGGCGGCGTTTTTGTAATCGTTTATATTCGTCTTTTGTTATTGGTTTATAAATCAATTCTATAAGCCGAACGAGCTTAACTCCTTTTTTATACGCTTCATCTCGATTTATTTTTCTACCGAAGTGATTTTTGTAAAGTATTTGGAATTTAGTTATTTGTTCGTCTGATAACATAAAAATTTAAAAACCTGTTCTTTGCTTGGTTATTAACATTGCTTAAGGCGACCAGCCCAGTTTAGAATAGGCTCTTTAAGCACTCTTCTGCCTCCAAAAATAAAACACCAACAGTTTGTATTACTGCTGGTGCTTTGTTGGGCGATTTCTTCTAAAATAAAAAAGCCAAAACAACAAATACCAGTTTTTAAAACAAACTGCTATTCATTGTTCTGGCTTTTATAGCTCACATCTGTGAGTTACCTATAAAACGGAAACAATGTTCTTGCCGATACATCCCGTATCACAAGATGATTTATGAAGTTTTTAATGAACTTAGATTTATTATACCATAGATCGATAAATTAATCAACTACTTCTTTAAAAATAATTCCATCATCATTGAATTCGAAATAATTTAGAGTTTTACAAGATCGACATTTCCAATATTTTCCGATATCAAAACTTCTCAATAATTTTTTTATTTCATCTAACGATGAAAGTTCTTTCTTAAAATATCTGCCACATTTTTGACATTTCCATTTTGGTTTATTTTTCAATGATATAAATTTATATATCCTATCTGTTCTAGTATGATTTAAAATATCATCAACTTCCTTTCTTAAAATTATGAGATTACATTTATCTTGAATTGTTATTCCTGTTGGATTTTCTGCCCCACTAACTATTATAGGTATTCCCCAATCTCCTTCTTCAATATCAACATCAGGATCTATCTCTACTGTAATATAGTTAGTTCTACCTTCAATAAATTTTGCAATTTTCCAATTCCAACCATCTAAAGTTCCTGGTGTTTTATTTGTTAAAATAGCATCTAACATAGAGAGAACAATTTTTACATCATCACATTCTATTTTTGCATAATCAATTAAGACTTCTGCCTCTGCTTTATTATTTTTTGCTTCTTCCATTACATTTTCATTACTTTTTAAGATTTTGTTTCAATTTCTAATTTGTTTTTTTATTTTAAATCATTTTGAGCTATTTTCCAATATGTTGACCTACCTAACGTAGATTTAGCTAATGTTAATCTGTCCCAAACGAGGTAGCCCAATCCATAAAACTTGCAGGTTCTTGATTATTAAAATTAAAATAATTCCATTCTCTATCAATCCACGCCATTCTGACACCATTAAGCATAGAAAATATTAAGAAAGAAAATAAGGTTATAAGGCAGATTGTTCCAGGTTTTTCCTTTATTGTATATTCATCTTTGAAAGAGTTAATTAAAGATAATATCTTGTTTAATAAAAGAATTATTATTATTAAAAGTATTCCTGCTATAAATAAAAACAATATAAATTGTCCCATAATATTTATTATATCACAATATCATACTTTTTAACCTGTTTTTACTTGAATAACAGGCATTTAATCCTTCCAGAACGAATTTAAGGCCTGTTTTAGAGGAGTTTTCGGACATCGTGTGTCTAATTTACCTAAAATCTGTATGAGGTGTAATTTATGGCTATTTCTGATAAAGATGATTCTTTTATCAAAAAACCAAGATATCTTTGAGGGTTTTTATATGTCTTGACGCAACTTATCAATAGGCATATAGTTTAAGTAGTGAAATATTATATTGATCACAAGACAATTATTTATCTAGTAAGTCTTAATTAAGGCTTGAAATGCCTTCTTTTAAGGCATTTTTAATTATATTTATTGTTTTATGCCATTAAAGGATTTAGAAAAACAAGAATTGCAAAGTCAAACTAAGCAAAATAATTATGGTAAATACCTACTGATGTTTGTATGCGCTACATTTTTTCTCGATATGATTGGACAGAACATTAAGCCATATTCTTTTTCTATGTTTTCTGCACTTTCTTTTAGTGTTTTAGAGATTATGTTTAATACTGGTATGTTATATTTTTTGACTTTATGGATTATAGATATAACAAGATGTCGAGGTGGTATTGAGCGACCCGAAAATAAAAAAGTAAGATTAGTGGTAAATATTATATTTACAGCTCTGTTTTTAATGGCTATTCTATCTATCTTGATGGTATTTAATTAATATCAAAAAGATTATTATTAGTAGATTTCTAACTGAATATCATGGAGGAAAAAATTGAGAAAATTAAAAGAGTATTAAGTAAAAAAGAAGAAAAAGAGTTGGAGGTATTAAATAATCCAGATGTAAACTATTTAGCTCCAGTCGGTGGATTTTTTGCTATTATTTTTGACTCATTTTTTCATAGATCCTCAAAGATTAAAAAAAGGGTTGTATATTTAAGAACAAAAATGAGAATGAATGAATTAGGGATAGATCAAAAAAAAGAACGGCAGAGATATCAGAAAATTAAAGCAGAAGAAGAAAGACGATTTGATAAAAGGTTTAAAAATTACAAGAGATATTAATGAAAAATTTAAAAAACTTTTTTAGTTTCTTCAGTGATTTTAGGTACTTCGGTTACTCCTGCCACTCCATTAATTGCAAATACTCCATTCGCTAATTTAGTATCTTTAATCCTAATATTATCGACCAAAATGATTTTTTATTAACCGAGTTATTTGAGTGGATTACTTAATTAATTCCTTTACCTATTTTGATTATTGCTTTAGTGATTTTGGCGGAGCAATATATCTACTGAAAATTTAACTTAATAAAAAATAAAAATATGGAAAATAATCAACTACAAAAAAATGGAGAGAAAACTCAAGAGAGATCGGTCTGGAAAAAATATTTTTCAGGGTGGAATTTGTTAATTAATGGTGGCATTGCTTTTATTCCGGCGGTTATAATGACTGTTATTTTGTTAGAGATAGGATTTCCTAGCGCATTAGCTTCAGCGCTTCCAATAATTAGTTTTGTATATTTTATTGGATTGGTGAGAGAAAGAATAAAAATAAATTGAAATAAAACTATGAAAGAAAAAATTAGGAAGATTTTATTCCGGATAGTAGAAATCGCAGCAGTAACTTGGGCAATAATTGGTATGATATCAAATTATCGTTCAGTGTCAGGTTTTGGTTTTGGCATAAGCACCGAATATCATATTGTTCCTGTTTTAGTTTATTTTCTTTCGGCAGCTTTAATCCTTTATTTAGTACGAAAATATGAAAGAAAAAATTAAAAAAATTTGTCAAATCATAACACTTATTGGAATTTTATTTCCTCTTTTTTCTTTTGCCCAAAATATAAACAATGAATTTACTGGAAAGTTAGTCAAACCCGGTATTCTTAGAGACTGCCCGTTTACAGATTGTAATATTATAAGATATTATGCGGAAACAACAGAGATAAAAATTATTGGTGTGGATGATAGCGATCAATGGTATCAAGTAAAACCCCACGATGATTATGGGAAAGAATTAAATGGTTGGATGCATTACTCACTTTTTACTCAAGATTTCAGAGAAAGATTTGATAATTCTCAAGAAGAACAGTTACTTCAATCTGAAAAAAAACTAACTTCTAATAAAGAAGAGGAAATTAAAAATAAAAATATTGGTTTATTGTACTTTTTTGGAAATGAGAATTTCCAAATTGGCTTAATAAGTATTTTTGCTTTTATTGGTTTTTTGTTAACTCTTATTTTAATACGAAAAAAGTTTAAGATTATTTCGCAGGCTAAAGAAAAATTGACTAACTTTAAAAGAGAAAAGATTGTAGTTAGTTATTCTAAAATAGTCATATCTATTCTTATTGTAAGTTGTGGATTAGGTTATGCTATTAATGCTAATGGGAAAATTAATAGTACACTAAAAGAAGTACAGCAATTAGTTACTAGTAAAAAATATGATGAAGCAAATAATATTCTAGATGAGCTAGAGAATAATTGGTTAATTAAAAACCTCAATTTTAAAAAAGGTCAAATTAATGAAATTAAACTAACTATAGAAAGAGATAAATATAAGGCATTAGAAGGAAAATTAACGATTGCTGAAGTAGAAGTAAATAAAGGTAGAGAAGCGGTAGAAGAGGCTGAAGAGAAAGCTATGGAGGAAACAATTAAAAGGACTCAGGCTGAGGCAAAAGCAAAGCAAGAAGAATTTGAGAAACAATTGAAAGACCAACAATTATCAGAAAAAGAGGCTGAAGAGAAAAGAATGAATGCTGATAATGATGGCGATGGTCTAACCTATAGAATGGAATCAGAGCGGGGGACATCTGATTGGAGTGTAGATTCTGATGGCGATGGAATAAATGACAAAGAAGACAGTCATCCTGCTGGTGGAGGAAGATATCTTCCACAAAGCTATACATGGAATTTTGAAGGAACAGCATGGAGTGGGACTTATTCAATACATGACGATTGGTTCCAATATTATAAAAATAAACCCCGATCACCTACAGGTACTATATATGTTACCTATCAAGATAATGCCATAAAAGCAATAGCAAAGGAACTTGAAGAGTCGGCAGGAAGCAATAACTATCATGTGACGTCTTTCGTCCTTTCTTTCATACAAGGATTATCGTATGTCTCGGATTATAATACAGGCTATGATGAGCTTCATAAATACCCAGTCGAAACACTTGTTGAGAGTAATGGTGATTGTGAAGATACTGCCTATTTAGCTGCAGCAATTATTAGGGCAATGGATATAGATGTTCTACTTGTTCTATTGCCTGGTCATATGGCAATAGGAATTTGGACAGATTCAAATCAATCAGGTGCTTATTATGAATTAAATGGACGCAGATATTATTATTTTGAAACTACTGCAGAGGGTTGGGAATTGGGAGATATTCCTTCTGAGTTTCGTTATACTCCAGCAACACTAATAAAAATTCCTTCAGGCGAAAGGGTTAGTAATGTAAGTCCTAATTATAAAAAATTATGTAATCTTTCCTCAACCTTTTCTGGCTATTATTCTGATGGAAAAGAATATTATTCTGATAGTCGATGCAATAATATTGTTTATTGCTTACCATACAAAGGGTCTTATTATAATCCCAAAGCGCGGAGTTTTTATCATGATAACAGTTGTTCTGTTATCTCAGTTGCTGGGTGTTATAAATCTACATATAATCCAGGATATTTTTTTGACACTTATAATAATTATTATTCTGATAGTCGTTGCCTTAATCGCGCTTATACAACAACCACTACCTGGTATTATACTACAACCACTACAACAGTTCCTCAAACGACAACAACTACTACTACAAAATTTCCAACCACAACCACAACATCTCCAACAACAACTACAACTACCACCACAATACCACCTACAACTACAACTACTACCACAACTACAGAACCTCCTACTACAACTACAACAGAACCTCCTGCTACAACTACTACAATGCCTCTTACAACTACAACTACCACCACAATACCACCTACAACTACAACTACTACCACAACTACAGAACCTCCTACTACAACTACAACAGAACCTCCTACTACAACTACAACAGAACCTCCTGCCACTACGACTACTGTGGAACCTTGATAAAAGATAAACCTATGAAAGAAAAAATTGAAGGTTGTAAAATTAAATTAATATTAAAAAAACTATGTCAGAGGAAGTTGAAGTAAAAAATAAAAAGCCTCAAGAGAAATCTTCTTGGAATAAATATTTTTCTGGCTGGAATATTATAATTAATGGTTTAATCGCTTTTATTCCAATAACGGTAGTATGGGTTATTTTAGAAGAGATTGGCTTGAGGGGTGCGATAATAAAATGCGGAGTAATATATGGTTTTATTTATTTGGCTGGTTTATCAAGAGAAAAAATAAGTAAAAAAGCAAAAAATGACTGAGAAGACAGATCTAATTGAAGATAAAGAAGTTATAAAAAATAATAAATCACAAAATAGCAAAATTATTTTAGTTATTATTCTGATTTCGGCGATTATTTTATTTTTCGTATCATTGGGTGCATATAATCGATTGAAATTAAATAATGATAATTTAGCTTCAGAAAGCACAAATTTATTGGAAGAAGAAATAATAGGGAATTTATATAGGAATAATCAATATAAATTTAGAATTAAGTTTCCCGAAAGTTGGGAAATAGAAAATGGTGATGGCCCTCATATTATTAAAAAAGCTACAAAAGACGGATCGACAGTTTTCGTCTTAGCCAGAGCTTTTTTTGAAGAGAAAGAAGGTCAGCTATTATTAGATGAGATGAAGCAGGAATATAAAAAGGAAACTGGTATCAACCTTTCTGATAGCGAAGCTAAGCAAGTTATAGCGGAATTAACTGCAGATGATTTTTCTGATAAAGAATTTGAAGAAATGATGAGCAGTGCATTGCCAGGGATATTATCTAAATACGAAGGAGCCCAAATACTAAATGAAGAAATTCGTTACCTAGACAATAAAAAAGCTTTTTATGTTAAATTCGAAGCACCCTACAGAGCTTTAGGTCTTGAAGTTCAAGTGATTATGGTACAGTACATAACTCTATACAATGGAAATATTTATGAGATTGGTGGTGGTTCTTCAAAAGATGACTTTTCAATTGTTGAAAAACAAATTAATCTTTCTATCAGTTCTTTTGTTTTCGAGAACTTTTAAAATTAAAACAGGTACTAATATAGTCTAGTAGGAGCTAAATCAGGTATATAAATTTCTCCAATCTCCATAATCTTAATTCTAACGTCGTCCACGATGCCCTGCCGACATTGACTTTTAACATAAAAAATGTTATATTTATAATATCCTGTAATAGGATATTTTTTGTTTTTTGAAAAATAATATTTAAATTATCTGCTATATAAATGGTCATTACATATGCTTAGTGATTAGTTATATAGCAGGTAGTATAACTAATATTAAAAAAATAAAAGGAGGGAGAAATTAAATGGAAAATAAGGTTGAATTTATTAATCATTTACAAGAATTGCCAAAATTAAAAAAAGGAAGCTTGCAAGTAAAAATTGCAGAATGGTTGCGTAAAAAGAATGTATTTCTACGTCCTGCATCAAAGTATTTACATTTAGCAAAAAGAATAGGAGTAGCATGGGAATTATTCGATTATGAAGAGCAAGATCACCCAGAGATGCCTAATGCCGTTGGAATTATTAATGCTGGATTATTGGGACGTCCTACTGAGTTCATTGGTACGATCGTATTTGGTAAGAATGAGACCCAATACTGGAAAGATGCAAATACAAAACATTGGATACTTGAAGCATATGGCAAAGGATACGTTGAATATTTAAAGGAGTTAGCTGAGGAAATGACAGAACAATTTGATGTTAAAATTTCCATTCACCTTATTAGAGAAGTTCCAAGAATAGGGTTTTTAATTAAACCCAAAAATGCTAGACTCGAGATTTAGATAATAAAGCTCCAACTAAAAATATTTTTTGGTTGGAGCTTTTTTCGTTTCAAACAAGTTTGAACGTTGTCCATCTAGATCTTACTAGATGATAAATCTGGTATATAAATATTTTTATTATTCTCAATTTCAGTTCTAACGTTATCCACGATGCCCTGCTCACTATTGACTTTTAACATAAAACGTGGTATATTTATAATACTCTAAGATAGAGTATTTTTAGTTCTTTGATAAAAATTAAAATATAAAAATTAAGAGAAAGGAGAAAGAAAAATGAACCGGAACAAAGTTATATCAGGATTTCTGATAGTAGCTGGAATTTTAATGGTTCCGACTGTACACGACATTGAGATTGCTTGGTTTAGATATCTTATGACTTTTTTGGAAAGCTTTATGATACTCTTAGGACTAGAGATGAGAGATTTATAAGATTTTCTGGTATATATATTAGAAGAAAGGAGGTGAAAAGAATGGATGAAAAGAGAAAAGGACAGATTGCTTTAGCTGTCTTAAAAATTCGGCTAAGGCAGGAAACGTCAATTCGGGATATTGCCAATATAAAACGGGTAATTGGCAATATTATTAAAGACCCAGAAATGATTGCTATTAAAGCCACAAATCAGGAGCTGCTTGATATTTTCAATGTTTTAATAGTAGAAGTTTTCCAAAAACAAATGAAAAACTTCTAAATTAGTAAGAGAGAAGACAAGGTGGAGATTATTCTCCTAAAAAGGGTAATTAGGTTTCCTTTGTGAATTATCACAAAGCAAAACCTAGAACAAGAACCTATCCTTTCTTCTCTCTTTTTTCTTAGTTATAAAATCATAGGGCACACTCAAGTGCCCTTTTCATTTTAAACATGTTCTAACATCGTCCAGTAGGAGTTAAATCAGGTATATAAATTTCTCCAATTTTCATAATTTTAGTTCTAACGTCGTTCACGATGCCCTGCCGACATTGACTAACAACATAAAATATGTTATATTTATGATATCCTATTAAAGGATATTTTTAGTTCTTTGAAAAAGAATATTTAAATTATCTGCTATATAACTCATCATTACGTATGGTTAGTGGTTGGTTATATAGTAGGTAGTCTTCTATAAAAAATATTAAAAGGAGGTATTTAAAATGCTTAGAGATATTATAGATATTATAGGTATAGTAGTGTCGGTATGGCTGTTTTTGGGTATTATTTTTTCAATAACAATAGTTCATCATCAAGAAAAATTGTTTAGAGTTAGTCTTGGAACTGAAAAGCCAAAGATTCCTCCATGGCACATGTATTTTAAGCCATTTATGTTTCCATTTGTATTAAGAAAGATACTTATTTTAATAGAAGAATGGGAAGATATAAGAAATTAATTTAAGAACAAAAGAATAGCTTTCAAGAATTTTCTTGAAGGCTATTTTATTTATGTAGATTATTCTTTTAAAGAATTATTCAAATTTTTGCCAAAAAGGTTTAACATCATCCCATAGCCTCAGTAAATATAACCCCCTTTTTATTAAGACGATTTTTTGATAGAATAAACAGATGAAAAAGAACGGAAAAATTAAAAGGCCTTTTATTTTTTTAAGCACAGGAATGTCGCTAGACGGAAAATTAAGTAATTACAAGAAAGAACAGATAGAGATTGCCACTAATGATGATAAGAAAATGGTCTATGAAAATAGGATTCTTGCAGATGCGATTATGCTTGGCGGTAATTCTTTAATTCAAGATGATCCGAAACTACTTGTAAAAACAAAAGTTAGGCAGAAAAAAAGAATAAAATTGGGCAAAACACCAGAACCTATGAAGGTAGGAATAATTTCTAATGCCGATAAAATGAAACTTAATGGTGATTTTCTTGATAAAGGTGATAGTCTAAAAGTTATTTTTACAACAAATCAAACCTCAAAAAAGAAAATCGAACAAATTAAGAAAAAAGCTAGTGTTTATATTTTAGGCAAGAATATCGTCAACCTTAAGAAATCATTAAATGTCTTATATGTTTTAGGTGTCAGAAAACTAATGGTTGAAGGAGGAGGAACTTTAATATTCTCCTTGTTAAAAGAAGGTTTAGTAGATGAAATAAATCTTAAAATAGGGAATTTAATAGTTGGTGGAAAAGATTCAGTTACTTTTGTTGATGGTAAAGGATTTGATAAATTAACTACTAAAAAAGTTAAATTTATTAAACTCACAAAAAAACCAAATTATTTAATCTTAAAGGCAAGATTGACTGACTAAACAGGTTCTAATATCGTCTAGTTCCCGGAACCAAATCTGGCATATAAACATCTTTATTATTCTCAATTTTAGTTCTAACGTCGTCCACGATGCCCTGCTCCTGACTTAGGAAGCCTTTGTTTAAAGGGCTTTTTTAATTAGAGTGAAATAATATTTGAACTTGTGGTATAATAGGATAGTAATAATTAATAAATATAAAAATAATGAATAAAAAAGGATCAGCTTCAATTTTCTTTATAATAATAGGACTGTTGTTTGTTGGCGGTTATTTAATAAATGAAGGGATTATAACAATAAACCTTCCTTCTACTACTACAACAACAGTTGGATCAATTGTGCCAACAAGTATTTCTACAACAACTACTTCTCCAGAAGAGTTTTGTCAGAAAAAAGATACTGATATAAAGCTTAGTTTATCAGAAGCTAAAAACATTGCTCTTTTAAGTGAATGTGGTGATAGACTTAAAGATACTTATATATGTAATGAAATCACTGGAACTTGGTGGATAAATTTGGATATTGAAAAAGAAGGTTGTAACCCTGCTTGTGTGATTAATGTAGAAACAAAAACATCAGAAATAAATTGGAGATGCACAGGATTACTTCCGATGTAAATTGCCCATTGACCAATATATTGTATTATGGTATGATTAAAATGTCCTATTATTAGGACATTTTAAGTTGATTAAGGTTCGTAGAACCTTGAAAAATAAAAAAAAAGAAAGGAGATAATTTGAAATGCGTAAATTACTAGAAAGATTCCTAGAAATCTCTGATGATGAATTACCAAAAAAGGCGGAGGTGATTATAGGGGTAGGAGCAGGATTGTCCCGTGATTATTGTAAAGCATGGCGCTGTATAAATCTGAGCCTTCAGAGTGAGAAAGTACTTTATTTAGTTATCAAACTTTTTGAAAACAATAAAGGCAAGAAGGTTTTCTTTTCTGGCGGATATAGCTATGAAGGACGTTTTGAAGCTCGAATTATGTATAATAAGTTTCTGAATTACTTCAATAGAAAAATTATATCTTATCCTGCTATTGAAACAAGAAGCAGGAATAGCTTGGGTAATGCTATTGAAACGTTGAAATGGCTAGAAAGGAATAATTACAAATCTGCAATTATTGTAGATTTTTCTGGTCATTTAAAACAAATGAAGCAAATTTTTCTGAAACAGGCAAAAGACAAAGGAATGAGTTTTTACTTTGTAAATGCTCATTCGGTTTATGGTGGAAACTCTCAAACAAGGTTGAATAATTTTTATTCATTCTTTGTGTGGGAATTTTTAACGAACATTTATTACAAGTTTAAAGGTGCTTTATAAGTTTGTAAGTAAAGAAAAGGTAATAAAAAAAGAAAGGAAGGTATGAAAATGTTGGGAGGATGTGCGGAAACATTAAAGGATCGCCCATATTTTGGAGGATTTGAAAATAAGAGACAAGTTAGAGGATTAAACGAAATCAAGCCATATATTAATTTTATTGAATTTAATGTATATGTTGGCATGTTTAGCTTAATTCATGTTTTGACTTACCCTTTTATGGTAAATTCTGATTGGTGTATTTACTATGAGGAATTGGGCAGTTTTAATAGGAGGAGTTGTAGCAAAAGGCTAAATTTGTCTAAGTACTCAGTAATACCATATGATAATGGAAAATGGGAAAGAGATGGTTGTTTATTAAAAATAAGCAGAACAAATGCAAAAAAATTACGTGTAAAAACAGAGAAGTATCAACCTCAATATTATAATCATTAAGTTTTTTACGAAGCTCTCGTTGTTAAATCAAGAGGGCTTCTTTTCTTTTTAAGTTGTTTTTTGGGTTTAAATTTGGTAAAATTCTCAAGATGCCTAAAGGAAACAATATTACACTCTCTATATATGCTGGAGCTGGCGGTCAAGATGCTGAAGATTGGGCTTTGATTCTTTTAAAAATGTATCAGAAATATTCAGAAAAGAATAATTTTAAGTTTTCGTTATTAGATAAGAAAGAGAATGAATATGGTGGTATTAAAAACGCTGTTGTGGAGATGAGCGGAGATAATCTTTATGGAATATTACAAAATGAAAATGGTGTGCATCGTTTAGTAAGAATATCCCCTTTCTCTTCTGCAAAGCTTCGACATACTTCCTTTGCTTTTGTAGAAGTTTTACCGATTATTGAAGAAAAAGAATTCCCGTTAGAAGAAAAAGATTTAGAAATTGAGACTTTTCGTTCTTCAGGCCCAGGAGGACAAAATGTTCAAAAAGTAGAATCAGCCGTAAGGATACGTCATAAACCTACTGGAATAGTTGTTAATTGTCAGGAAGGGAGATCGCAATTCCAAAATAAGGAGAAAGCTTTAACTGTTTTAAGGTCTAAGTTACATCAATTAGCCGAGAAGCAAAAAGTAAAAACACTAGAAGAAATAAAAGGAGAAAAAGTAAAAATTGAGTGGGGGAATCAGATTCGTTCTTATGTGCTTCATCCATATAAATTAGTAAAAGACCATCGTACTGGTAAAAAAATAGGGAATGTCGAAGATGTACTAGATGGAAATTTAGATAAAATTCTGTAAATTTAGAATAAATATTATGTCTTTAGTTTCTTTTAAAAATGTTTCCAAAGCCTATAACGGTTCTTTAATTTTAGATAATATTACTTTTGAAGTAAAGCCAGGGGAATTTATTTCTTTAGTAGGAAGGTCAGGTGTAGGAAAAACTACAATCTTAAAATTATTGATAAAAGAAGAGGGTCCAACCAAAGGAAGAATTTTTTTTGACGATAAAGATATTAATAAATTTAAACCAAGGCAAGTAACTTTTCTTCGTAGGAAAATAGGGATGGTGTTTCAGGATTTTAGGCTATTAGCTAATAGAACTGCTTATGAAAACGTAGCTTTTGCTATGGAAGTTGGTGGATATTCTGAACAAGCAATAAAAAAAGATGCTCCTGAATTATTAAAATTAGTGAATTTAGAAGAAAGAGCTAATAATTTTCCACATCAACTTTCTGCTGGAGAAAAACAAAGAGTTGTTATATGTCGAGTTTTGGCTCAAAGGCCAGAATTAATATTAGCTGATGAACCTACAGGGGATTTAGATCCAATAAATACATGGGAAATTATAAAACTTTTAATGAAAATTAATGAACTTGGTACAGCTATAGTTTTAGCTACTCACGACAAAGAGGTGATAAATACTTTAGGAAAGAGAGTTATTAGTTTAGATAAAGGTAAAATTATTCGTGATGAAGAAGAAGGGAGATACTTAATTTAGTAATTTAATCGTATGTTTATTTTAATAAAAAGAGTTTTTCGTACAGCTTGGCAAGGATTAGTCAGAAATAGTTGGCTTTCTTTTACTTGTATAGCCATGTTGATTATCAGCTTGATAATTTTAAGTTCGATTTTTATATTTAATAGTGCTAGTAACAAACTTATTAATGTCTTAAAAGAAAAAATGGATATTAGTATTTATTTCCAAAGAAATGTTCCAGAAGAAGATATTTTGAGAATTCGCGATGAACTTATAGGAAATGAAAAAATTGCTAAAATTGAATATGTATCTCAAGAAGGAGCATTGGAAGCTTTTGAAGAAAAAAGCAGCAGAAACCCAGCTATTAAAAAAGCATTGGAAGAATTGGGGGAGAATCCTTTAGCAGCTTCTTTAAATATCAAAGCCAAAGACACAAAGTATTATACAGAAATTATTGATGGGATTAATGATTCATCTTTTAAAGATAAATTAATTACCATAGATTTAATGGAAAATCAAAGAGTGGTTGAAAGGATTAATGCTTTATCAACAGGAATAAAGATAGGTTCTATCTTAGTTATTATTATTGCTGCTTTTCTGAGTGTTCTTATTAGTTTTAATACAATTCGCATGGCAATTTATTCTTTAAAAGGTGAAATTGAAATAATGAAATTAGTGGGAGCTTCTAATTCCTTTATACGTGGCCCATTTCTCTTAGAAGGGGCTCTACAGGGTATAATTGCCTCTTTTGCTGCGATTTTAATCTTAATCCCTCTTGTTATGTGGGGTAGTCCTAGAATAGAATCTTTTATCTCTGAGATAAGTATAAGTTTGTATTTCTGGTCTAATTTCTGGTATATTCTTTTATATCAAACATTATTTGGTATATTCTTAGGTATAGTATCTAGTTTTTGGGCGATGAATAAATATCTCAAGGTTTAAATATTGCGGGATGGTGCAATGGTAGTCACGTCTCCCCTTGGAGGAGAAGATCGGGGTTCGAGTCCCTGTCCCGCAGCTGTCTAGTTTTTTTATTGAGAGACCGAGATATATCAAAATCATCAAAAAGGCAATTTTTTGGTGACATGAGGTAAAATTAAGCTATTTTCTTATTCACAGAATGTCTTGACTTTAAGTTTAAGAGTGCTATTATAAATGTGAAAGTCACCTGCGCCTGCCAAAAGGTAGTGTGCAGGTTTTTATTTATGGTGTATAATAACAACAATGGATAGAGTATGTATTTTAATTGATGGTAGTAATTTTTACCATTTAGTCCTTAAGAAACTTGGTTTAAAAGAGACACAATTTGATTTTGAGAAATTTGCAGGTTTTCTTGCTAATGGAAGAGAAATTTCCGATACAGGCAAGAGGTTTTATACTGGCACTGTGTCTGAAAAGGAAGGTGATATTAGGACTAAAA
>Ga0268285_1000719_pt1 | contig 18229 bp, 17 predicted proteins | sample saktaG_2_FD_190144 | JGI IMG/M metagenome (GOLD analysis project Ga0268285, IMG submission 190144) | Saline water microbial communities from Sakinaw Lake, British Columbia, Canada - sak_2013_06_06_120m | ecosystem: Environmental > Aquatic > Non-marine Saline and Alkaline > Saline ... | reverse complement strand
ACCGTGTTGGAATTTATGTGCCGGGTGGCACTGCCGCTTATCCTTCCTCAGTTTTAATGAATGCTATTCCTGCAAAAGTTGCAGGGGTTAAGGAAATAATAATGGTTACCCCTCCAAGCAAGGATGGATTACCTAATAATATTATTTTAGCCGCCGCTAAAATCGCAGGAGTTGACAGAGTATTTTTGGTAGGTGGGGCACAAGCGGTAGCCGCTTTGGCTTATGGAACGCAAACAATTCCAAAGGTGGATAAAATCGTAGGACCAGGTAATATTTTTGTTGCTACTGCTAAAAGGCTTGTGTTTGGAACAGTGGATATTGATATGATAGCAGGACCGAGTGAAATATTAATTATAGCTGACAATACTGCCGATTGCTCGTATTTGGCGGCAGATATGCTAAGTCAAGCCGAGCATGATGTTTTGGCATCCTCAATTTTAATTACAACTTCAAAAAAAATAGCAGATGACACAGTTAAAGAACTATATTCTCAACTTTCTAAATTGGAAAGAAAAGAAATAGCACAAAAATCTATTGAGGATTATGGGGCAATAATAATTTGTGATAGTATAGAAAAGGCAATAGAAATGTCAAACGAAATTGCCCCCGAGCATTTGGAAATAATGGTAAAAAGCCCTATGGAGCAATTAGAAAAAATAGAAAATGCAGGTTCAATATTCTTAGGCAAATATTCGCCCGAACCATTGGGAGATTATTTTGCAGGTCCTAACCACATTTTACCAACGAGTGGCACAGCAAGGTTCTTCTCTCCCCTTTCAACCGATAGTTTTATTAAAAAATCAAGTTTTATTTATTATTCGCAAGAGGCTTTAAAAAAAGATAAAGATAAAATTATGCTTTTAGCCGAAAGCGAAGGGCTAACGGCACATAAAAATTCTATTGGGATAAGGTTTAAAAGGAATTAGGATTAATTGTTGATAATGCAATAAAAAATATTCCAAAATATTATGAAAATATTTATATAGATAATTATGTTGTAATGCCAAATCATATCCATTTGTTGTTGAAAATTTGTAGGGAACGCATTGAATGCGTTCCGAATGAACATTGAATAATTATTAAATCAATTAAAGAAAACGGCATTAATCCTCAGTCAGCTTTGCTGACAGGCTAAATTTTCAATTCTCAATTAGAAAGGAAAACACTATGAGCATACTAAACCAAAAACTAAAAGACCTAACTCCTTATGAGCCATTAAAGGGGCAATACAAAATAAGGTTTGATGCAAATGAGAGTTTTATTTCAATGCCAGAAAATTTAAGAGAAAAACTCTCAAAAATTGCCTACGATTTGCCATATAATCGCTATCCGGACCCGTTGGCAGAAAATGTGTGTAGGGCTTTCGGTGATTATTTTAATGTAGAGGAAAAATATATTACAGCAGGAAATGGTTCAGATGAGCTAATTTCAATTATTATAAACTGTTTTACCGATAAGGACGATAAAGTTATTTGTTTTGCTCCCGATTTTTCAATGTATCGTTTTTATTCCTTTTTGGCTGATTTAAAAACAATTGAATTACCAAAAGATGAGATGCTAAATATTGAAGTGGATAAATTAATTAAAATAATAAATAAAGAAAAGCCTCGCATTATAATTTTTTCTAATCCTTGCAATCCAACAGGACAGGGGCTAAAAAAAGAAGAAATAAAAAAGATAATTAATTGTTTTGATGGGCTTTTGGTTTTAGATGAAGCATATATGGACTTTTGGAATGAAAGCCTTATAAATGAATTTAAAAAATATAAAAACTTAATTATATTAAAAACCTGCTCAAAAGCATTTGGTTTAGCCGCACTTCGTTTAGGTTTTGCAATAACTTCAAAAGAGCTTACAAATGCTCTAAGAGCCGCAAAATCTCCATTTAATGTCAATGAATTGACACAGAGAATGGGGCAATGTATTCTAAAAGAAAAAAAATATCTTGATTTTTGTGTAGAAAGTATTAAAAATAACACAAAAATGTTGTATAATGGTGTAAAGGAAATAGAAAAGAAAAATAGTGAGTTATTCGTATTTAATACTTTTACTAATTTTGTTCTAATTAAAACAAATAATGCTGTTAAAATATATGAAGAACTTTTGAAAAAAGGAATTGCTGTTCGTTGTTTTAATAATTTACTAAGAATAACAGCAGGTAGTAAAGAGGAAAACCAAGAGTTTTTAAAGGAATTTGAAAAAATAATGAGGAATAACTAATTAGGAATTAGAAATGAGAAATGAGGAGAATTGACGATTGACAATTACTTGCCTAATGACTAAGGGTTAAAGGTAAAAAGTGTTGGTATCAAAACTAAATTCTTAATAAAAAGGTGAGGATAGGTGAGGATTGGTCAGAATTGCTTAGAATTGTTTGTGTTTGAGTAAAACGACACTCAGCGATACTCAGCAACCCTCAGCAATTCTCAGCCAAAATATCCCTTACCCTTTACCAAAAAAATCAAAGGAGAGTTAATATTATGAGTAAAACAGCAAATTTAGAGAGAAAAACCAATGAAACTGAAATTTCCCTAAAACTAAATTTATATGGTAGCGGAAAGGGAGAAATTTCAACCGGCATAGGTTTTTTTGACCATATGTTGGAATTGTTTAAGGCTCACGGTGGATTTAATATGTCGTTAAATGTTAAGGGCGATTTAAAGGTGGATACTCATCATACCATTGAGGATACAGGAATTGTAATAGGGCTTGCTTTAAAAGAACTCTTGGGTGATAAGGCGGGTATTAACCGATACGGCTCAATGTATGTGCCTATGGATGAATCATTGGCTTTTGTGAGCCTTGACATTAGTGGCAGACCTTATTTAATTTGTGATGTGCCTGTTGAAAATGTTATTATAGGAGATTTTGATGGAGAAATGCTAAAAGAGTTTTTAAGAGCTTTTGCTGTAAATGCCGGTATTACTCTTCATATAAAAGTATTATATGGTTCAAATAAGCATCATATGGTTGAGGCTGTTTTTAAAGCTTTAGGCAGAGCATTAAAGGAAGCAGTTAAATTGACGGGTAATGGTCAAGTTCCTTCAACTAAGGGAGTTCTTTAATAATGAACAGTTAACAATGAACAATTAACAATTTTCAGTTGAAATGCTTTGCATTTCTTTAAATTTAATAAGTCGCCAAAGTCGCAACCTTAATTGTTCGCTGTTCATTGTTAATTATATTTTGTGAAAGGGCTGAATTTTAATTTGATATCTATTATTGACTATGGTGTGGGCAATTTACTTAGTGTTAAAAAAGCACTTGAATTTTTAAATATTCAAAGCATTTTAACAAAGGATATAAAAGAAATAGAAAAAAGCAGTGCTATTATTTTGCCCGGTGTTGGGGCTTTTCCCTCTGCTATGAAAAGTCTTAACAATAAAGGACTTACTAATATATTAATAGAACAAGCAAGGCAAAAGCCCTTTTTGGGCATTTGCCTTGGAATGCAATTGCTCTTTCAAAAAAGTTGTGAATTTTCAGAATGTGATGGCTTAGGGCTTATTGATGGAGAAATTGTAAAAATAAATGCAAATGGCTTGAAAATTCCCCATATGGGCTGGAATGATTTAAAATTTATAAACCAAAGTCCTTTGTTAAATGGAATTAACGAGGGAGATTTCGTGTATTTTGTGCATTCTTACAGAGCAGAAACAAAAGACGAAAATATTAATGCTTACACTGTTTATGGAGAAAAAATTCCTGCATTGGTTAGCAAAGGAAATGTTTTCGGAGCACAGTTTCATCCAGAAAAGAGTAGTAGTGTTGGTTTAAAAATTCTTAAAAACTTTGTAGAATTAATCAAGCAGTAGAAAGTTGAAAGTTATATTTTAAATTGAATTTGGAGAGTGAAGTTTTAAGTCATTTAATTAAAGAATATGGCTTTGATACATTCATTCCTCACTCCTCATTCCTCATTAAGAAAGGAAAGTCTTATGATTATTCTACCTGCAATAGACATTAAAAATGGTCAATGTGTTCGCTTGGTTAAAGGGGATTTTTCTACCACTCATAAGGTTGCTACTAACGCAGTTGAAACTGCTATGTCTTTTAAAAAAAGCGGGGCTGAATTTATCCATATGGTTGATTTGGATGGTGCTTTAGAGGGTAAACAAGTCAATAGAGATTTTTTTATTAATGTAGCATCTGCAACAGGTTTGCCCGTTGAAGTTGGTGGCGGAATTAGAGATATTAGGACAATTGAGGACTATTTATCAAATGGCATTTCAAGGGTAATTTTAGGCTCGGTGGCACTTAAAAATCCGCAGTTTGTTAAAGAAAGTGTTGCAAAATATGGAGAAAAAATTGCAGTTGGCATTGATGCAAAAAATGGTTTTGTTAGCACTGATGGTTGGTTAAAAACATCAAATATAGATTTTATAGAATTTGCTATGGTTATGGAGAGCATTGGGGTTAGTGTTATAATTTTTACCGATATTGGCAGAGATGGCACTTTAACTTCGCCTAATTTTGAACAGTTAAATGAAATTAATAATGCTGTTAGTTGTAATATTATTGCAAGTGGTGGAATAAAAGATATTTCACATATAAAAGAACTTAACAAAAACGGGCTTTACGGAGCCATTTGCGGAAAGTCAATTTATGAAGGCACTTTAAATTTAGAAGAAGCGATAATCGCAGGGGCGTATGGCATACGCCCGTAAATAAATATTAGAAACAGGTGATTTGTTTTGTTAGCAAAACGCATTATCCCTTGCTTAGATGTTGATAACGGAAGAGTGGTTAAAGGAGTAAATTTCATAAATATAAGAGATGTTGGCGACCCTGTGGAGATTGCAAAGGAATATGAAAAGCAGGGTGCTGATGAACTTGTATTTTTAGATATTACAGCAACCCACGAGGGCAGAAACACTATGATAGATATAGTGGAAAAAACCGCTAGCCAAGTTTTTATGCCTTTAACGGTTGGCGGTGGAATACGAACTGTGGACGATTTTAGGGATATTTTAAGAGCAGGGGCAGATAAAATTTCTATAAATTCTGCGGCGGTTAGAGATAAAACTATTATTTCAAAGGCGGCAGATAAATTTGGTAGCCAATGCGTTGTTGTGGCTATGGATGTCCGCCGAAATATTAATGGCAAATTTACTGTTGTTATAAATGGCGGGAGAATTGAAACAGGCATTGATGCAATAGAATGGGCTATAAAGGTAGAAAAATTAGGTGCAGGGGAAATTCTTTTAACCTCAATGGATACTGATGGCACAAAGGCAGGTTATGATATAGAATTAACCAATATTATATGCAATAGTGTCCAAATTCCTGTTATTGCCTCTGGTGGCTGTGGCAGTTTGCAGCATTTTAAGGATGTGTTTTTAAAATCTTCTGCTGATGCCGCATTGGTGGCTTCGCTTTTCCACTTTGGAGAATTGACGGTTAAAGAGGTAAAAGAATACTTGAGGAAATATAAGATTGCGGTAAGGTAAAATTTGAAAGTTGTCATTGCGAGCAAAGCGTGGCAATCCATATCATTGAATATGTATTTAAGGATATAATTTGATAAGGGGGCATTTGAATGGGTCAAGTAGCATTTTATTATATTTTCATATTTTTGACAATATTTTTTGGTGCAATATCCATTGCAGGGCTATCTGTATATATTGCTTTAAAGATTAATAAAAAAGGTGGAAAACTCAGATTAATTCCAATTATTTCAACTGTTTTAGCAACATTTTTTACAATAGTTTCATTATTAGTAGTTTATTATTGTTATTCTGGTTTTGAAGAAGTGAAAAAAAATGATGGAGCGATAACTTATGCTATGAGAACCGATGATTTTGAAACAGCGAAGAGATTATTAGAAAATGGAGCCAATCCAAATGTGGGCTTTGCGGGAGATTTTACACCTTTAATGTATGCTTGCCATAACAATAATTATGAAATGGCAAAGTTACTGATTGAGAAGGGTGCAAGAATTAATGTTCAAGACAATTTGGGCAGAACTCCGCTTATGTTTGCTTTGGATCCATTAAGCCCTGAAATTGATATAAATGTTGTGAAACTGCTCATTGAAAAGGGAGCAGATAAAACCTTAAAAAACAATGATGGGGAAACAGCATTTGATATATTAAACGATCGCTTAAGAATGAATAATAATTCATCGGAATTAGAAAACGAATTTCAAGATTTAGAAAAACTTTTAAAATAAAGTGAGGAACTTCCTTATGAAAACAAAAGATTTATTTTAAAAAAGCGAACTAATTTCTATAATTAAAGTTGAAAAATAAATATTATATTTACTATTGCAATTTATGCTAAAATGGTCTATAATATTAGCATAAAATGCAAAGGAGAGCAATATTTATGAATGATATGGAAAGACTGCAATTGCTTATTAATGGTAGTGATGGCATAATAACATCAAAACAGGTAGCTATCGCAGGTATTCATCATATACAATTAGCTAATGCTGTTAAATTAGGAAAATTAGAAAGAATATCTCACGGAATATATTTAACTTTGGAAGCTTTTGAGGATAAAATGTTTGTTTATCAATTAAGAAGAAAAAACATAATTTATTCTCACGATACTGCTTTATATTTACATGAGTTTAGCGACAGAGAGCCATTAGTGTCATGCGTTACTGTTCCAACAGGATACAACACTAAACAACTTATTTCAGAAGGGCTAACGGTTTTTTCAATTAAAAAGGAATTTTTTTCTTTGGGAAAAATTGAAGTTAAAACTCCGTTTGGAAGGAAAATTTATGCTTATAATATTGAACGCACTTTATGTGATATTATAAGAAACCGCAGTAAAATGGATATTTCTATAATTACTACAGCAATTAAAAGATACTCAAAACTAAAGAAAAAGAATGTTCCTCTTTTAATGGAATATGCCAAAATATTCCGAGTGGAAAAGATTATTAGAAGTTATATGGAGGTTTTGCTATGAAAACTTCTACTCAATTAAAAGCAATGATTAAAAATTTATCTCATTCCAATAATATTGATGCACAAATTTTACTACGCAATTATATGTTTGAAAGACTTTTAGAAAGAATTTCCCTTTCAAAATACCAAGATAGAATTATTTTAAAAGGCGGAATGTTAATAGCGGCAATGGTAGGTATTGATTATCGTTCTACAATGGATATGGATACTACTATTAAAGGTGAAGTTTTAACAAAAGAAATTGTTAAAAAGATATTTGAAGATATTTTTGTTTTAAATATTGACGATAATGTTAAAATGGCATTAAAGTTAATTGAGGAAATAAGAGATGAAGATGATTATATTGGGTTTAGAATATTAATTGAAACTGTTTTGGACAAAACTAAACAAATCTTGAAAATTGATATTACCACAGGAGATTTTATTACGCCAAAAGAGATAACATATAATTTCAATTTAATGTTTGAGGACAGAACAATAAAAATAAAAGCTTATAATCTTGAAACAATTTTGGCGGAAAAACTTGAAACCATTATTATTAGAAGTATTGCAAATACAAGAATGAGAGATTTTTATGATGTTTTTATTTTAGCAACTACCCAGAAAAACAATATTGATATTTTGGTATTAAAGGAAGCTTTTAAAAAAACATCAATAAGACGAGGGACGGATAAAATTACTTTAGAAAAAGGAAAAGAAATACTGAAATTAGTTAGCGTTGATAAGATTATGCAAAAACATTGGGAAAGATATAAGAATAAATATAGTTATGCAAATGCTATAGAATGGGAGCAAACCATTAATTCAATCAGTGAATTAATACATCAAATAATTTAATAAAACCCTTAAACTGAAAGGAAAATACTTATGAACACTAAAGATTTATTTTTAAAAAGCGAACTTATTCCTGCGATTATAATTGAACAAAGCACAAAAGAGGTTTTAATGTTAGCCTATATGAACGAGCAAAGCTTAAAGAAAACAATGGAAACCGGCAAGACTTGGTTTTACAGCCGTTCAAAAAAAAGGCTTTGGAACAAGGGCGAAACAAGTGGGAATTTTCAAATTGTGAAAAGCATAAAAGCAGATTGCGATAACGACACTCTGCTAATTGAGGTTGAGCAAATAGGTGTTGCTTGCCATACTGGGAGCAAAAGTTGTTTTTTCAATCAAATAATATGATTGAAAAAATTTTATGTATAAATTATGGAATTTCAAGGCATAGATAATTAGAAAGTTTTTTTGTAGTGAACGGTCTTGACCGTTCAGAAATTACTTAAAGAAAATAGTTTTAAAACAAAATTCCTCATTCCTCATTTCTAATTTATTTTGAAAGGGAAATTGCTATGATTTTAAAAGAACTATACGAAATAATTAAAGAAAGAAAAACTACCCCTGCACAGGGTTCTTACACAAGTTATCTTTTTGATAAGGGAACTGATAAGATTTTAAAGAAAATCGGTGAGGAAAGTGCAGAGATAATTATTGCCGCCAAAGGCAACGATAAGCAAGAGCAAATTAACGAAATTTGCGATTTAACCTATCATTTGCTTGTTTTGATGGCACAATTAAACATTGATATTAATGAGGTAAATGAAATTTTAGAGCAAAGAAGATTAAAAATTTCAAATTTAAAGCAAATTAAAAACACAGATTTGAATACATAATTTGAACAAAATAGACCATATATTGGAATATTATTTGTTGTTTAAGAATTGTTTTTGTCTATTTTGAACAAAAATCTCTATATTTTAGTGATAAAAATTATTTTGCTTGACATTTTGATTATATTTGATTATAATGATATGGCATTGAATTGTGTGTTTGTGTAGCAAAACCTTAATTGTTCACTGTTCATTTTTCATTGTTAATTGGTTGAACAAAGTTCAACCTCATATATGCCCATAGTAGCTTAACTAACAGAGCGTTGTATTTCTCAAAGGTGTCGGTGGAAATCCGTCCGCGGGCGAAAATATTAATCAAGCGAGGTTAAAAAATGTATCAAGACAAAACATTAGTATGCAAAGAATGTGGAAATGAATTTATTTTCACAGAAGGCGAGCAAGAATTTTACGCAGAAAAGGGCTTCCAAAATGAACCACAAAGATGTAAAGATTGCAGAACAGCAAGAAAAGTAGCTAGTAGAGCTAACAAAGAGATGTTTGAAGCAACTTGTGCAAGTTGTGGCGAATCTGCAAAGGTTCCTTTTCAGCCTAGAGAAGACAGACCAGTTTATTGTAGCGAATGCTATGCTAAAATGAAGTCCGAAAGTTAAATATTGTCATCTGCAAATTTGTTAACTTTAGAGCACTTGGCCGCACTATGTGCGGCTTTTTGTTTTGTTTGAGATATTATAATTTTTTTCCTTTTTTTTAAATTTACCACTATTCAAAGGTGATATATTTTGATATAATATTATAAAATTTGAATTAACGAAAAGGGTGAAAACACATTATGTCCGAACTTCTTGCAATTCTTGACTGCGGTGGGCAGTATACAAAAGTTATAGATAGAAAAGTTAGGGAATTAGGAGTAAAATCCGAGATATTCCCTATTAATATCAAAGCAAAGATTTTAAAAGACTTTAAGGCAATTATTTTATCGGGCGGACCTTCAAGTGTTTGGAGTGAAAGTGCTTTAATGTATGATGAAGATATATTTGAATTAGGGCTTCCTGTGCTTGGAATTTGTTATGGAATGCAATTAATGAACGAGCATTTTTCTGGCAAAGTGTTATCGGGAGTTAAAACAGAATATGGCGAAACGGATATTGAATGTGAATTAAATTGCCCTTTTTTTAAAGGTTTAATAGAAAAAGAACAAACGGTTTTGATGAACCATTTTGATACTGTAAAAGTATTAGCAAATGGCTTTAAAACCTGTGCAATTTCAGGCGATGTTATTGCGGCTATTTATAATGAGCAAAAAAAACTTTATGGAGTTCAATTTCATCCAGAGGTTGATTTAACAACTAACGGCAAGCAAATGCTAAATAATTTTTTACGAGAAATATGCAATTTTAAAGAAAACTATTCATTAGAGGACAGAATTAACACTTCAATAGAAATGATTAGAAAAAGAGTGGGTAAAGAAAAAATATTAGTGTTAGTTAGTGGCGGAGTGGATTCTGCTGTTAGTGCTGCACTTTTGTTAAAAGCATTGGATAAAGAGCAGGTTTTCGCCATACATATAGACCATGGCTTAATGAGAAAAAACGAAAGCGATTTAGTATGTGAAAATTTAATGGAAAAAGGTCTTAATAATCTAATTAGAGTTAATGCTGAAAATGAATTTTTTAACACACCTATTATAATAGATGGCAAACAAATTGGACCTTTGAAAAAGACAAGTGAACCAGAGGAAAAACGACAAATTATTGGCAATGTATTTATACAGGTTACTAAAAAAGCGACGGAAAATTTAAACCTTGATTTTGATAAAACTTTTTTAGCACAAGGCACATTAAGACCAGATTTAATTGAAAGTGGCAACCCAGATGTTAGCGGTTATGCTAACAAAATAAAAACACATCATAACGATGTGGATATTGTTCGTATAGCAAGAGATAAAGGATTAATAGTTGAAACTAATTGGGATTGGCATAAGGACGAGGTTAGAAATGTTGCAAGAATGTTAGGAATTGAAGAAGCTATTGCAGATAGACAGCCTTTTCCCGGACCGGGACTTGCTGTTCGTTTAATCTGCAATGAAGGAAAATTAAAGGTAACAAATGAAGAAAAGCAAGCATTTGATAAATTATTAAATACACTTTGCCCCAATTTATCAGGGCAAGTTATTCCAATTAAAACAGTTGGAGTTCAAGGAGATTGCAGAAGTTATCGCTATTTATCAGTATTATTTGGAGATGGTTTAAATTTTAATTTTAATGAGCTTTATAAAGCCGCTAAGGAAATCCCTAATAGTTTAAACTTTATTAACAGAACGGCTTATATTCTAAATAAAGAAAAATGCGATTTTATTAATACTTATGAAATGTATATAAATCATCAAAATACTGACCTTTTAAGAGAAATTGATTATAAAGTTACTTGCGTTTTATCCGATAAGAGAATTAGCCAAGCCTTTGCAGTCTTATTGCCAATAGGGACAAATGGCAAGAAATATTCGGCAGCAATAAGAGCCTTTGTAACTAACGATTTTATGACAGGAAGACCGGCAATAGTTGGAAAAGATGTTGAAAAAGAGGTTTTATGCACTCTGGCTAAGGACATTTCCAATTCGTTTTCAGAAATAGATTTAGTTATGTATGATGTAACGAGCAAGCCTCCTGCGACGGTGGAGTGGGAATAGGTATTAATTTATTCAAATGAATAAATTAATACAATTAAGAATTAAGAATGAAAAGTGAAGAATTTTGGTTGAAATGCTTTGCATTATCAATATTAGAAGAGCTAACTGACACTTATAATCAGTTAGCTCTTTAAATATATGTAAATTTTGTTTTCATGGCAAAACCCTCACTTATATAATTCCAAAGCTCCATAGCACTCGGGCGTTACTTCTCCGTTTTCAGGATTTCTAGGAGTATTAATGTTATACATATACCCTGTTTTACCATATCTGCCAAGTTTGTTTTCATCAAAGTGGTCTCTATCCATACAAATATGAGTTGCTTTTAAAGTTATAGTTACATCTCTGCTATTTTCAAAGTGTTCGTGCTCCCACAATAGTTCACATTCTATATTAAGAAAACATTCCTTAATACGAGGGGCATTGACAGAAACCGCTTTTTCGGCTGTTAATCCAGACATGGTTATTTCATCATTTTCAAATCCGTTGTTATATATCGTCTTTTTGCACATTTCGTAAATATTATTTGATGGGAAATTAAGAACACAGCAATTTGTTTCTTTCAGACTTTGATATAAGTGACCATTTCTTGATACAGATCCAATTATACATATGAATACTCCGCTATCTCCTATAAAGGTTGACCACGATTGCAGACAAGCATTTTCTTTTCCATTTGATTTATATGTACTGACAAGAAAAAGCGGAGATGGAATAGCAGTTACAAAATCCTCCCACGAAAAGGATGTTAGTTCACCAGGCCAACATTCGCAAACTTTGTCAGGTTTGCTTGAAAATTCTATTTTCACAATAAATCCCCTTTTTATTCTAATTAAATTTTTACTTTTTCAGTATATTATACTTATTATTGTTTGTCAAACTCTAAATTTTAGAATAAAAAAATTAGTTTTGACAGCCCAAAAAAATATAAGAGTTTTCCGATAATTTATTTTTATTTTTTCTCTTATTAAAAATACTGCAAAATTTTATAACGATTTTTTAACACTATTGCACAAAAATAATAAATTGTATAATTTCCTGTTGACAAATTTAAAGGCTCAATATACAATATGTAGTATCAAATACATAAAAATAAACAATATATAGTATGGAGGAAGAAAATATGCCTATTAACAAAAATGCGAGAATAGTGCTTGAAAAAAGGTATTTGGCAAAAGATGAAAAAGGGACTGCAATTGAAACTGTGGAGGGGCTTTTTGACAGAGTAGCCACAGCGGTTGCTAATTCAGATAAACAATATAATGGAGATTTTGAGGGTGCTAAAAAGACCTTTTATAATATGATGTATAACCTTGATTTTCTGCCAAATTCACCTACACTTATGAACGCGGGAAGACCATTAGGTCAACTTTCTGCTTGCTTTGTTTTACCCATTGCAGACACTATGGAGGATATATTTGAAACCATAAAAAATGCTGCATTAATTCACAAAAGCGGTGGTGGAACAGGCTTTTCTTTTTCAAAGCTTCGTTCTAAGGGGGCTACTGTAAATTCAACAGGTGGAGTTGCCTCGGGACCTATTAGCTTTATGAAGGTTTTTAATGCCGCTACTGAGGCTGTTAAACAAGGTGGCACTCGCAGAGGTGCAAATATGGGCATTTTGAGAATTGACCACCCAGATATTATGGAATTTATTGAGTGCAAAAAGGAAAATTCAGATATTACCAATTTTAATATAAGCGTTGGCATTACCGAAGAATTTATGAAAGCCGTGGAAGAGGACAGAGAATATAATTTAATTGACCCTTTCACTAAAGGTGTTGTAAGCTCCTTAAAAGCAAAAGAGGTTTTCCAAAAAATTGTTGATTTTGCGTGGAAAAACGGTGAGCCGGGAATTGTTTTCTTAGACCGTTTAAATAGGGATAATATAGTTCCAAAACAAGGAGAAATTGAAAGCACAAACCCCTGTGGTGAGCAACCTTTGCTACCTTATGAGTCCTGTAATTTAGGCTCTATTAATTTAGTGAATATGTTAAAAAAGCAAAATGGCAAGTGGGAAATTGATTGGGATAAGTTAAGTAAAACAGTAAAAAATGCCGTTCATTTTCTTGATAATGTTATTGATGCTAATAAATACCCTTTATCAATAATTGATAAAACAACAAAATCAACTCGTAAAATTGGCTTAGGAGTAATGGGCTGGGCGGATATGCTTTTAAGGCTATTAATTCCTTATAATAGTGATAAAGCAATTGAACTCGGCGAAAAGGTAATGAAATTTATAAATGATGAGGGCAAAAAGCAAAGTAGAGAACTTGCAAAAATTAGGGGTGCTTTTCCACTGTTTAAGGAAAGCATTTTCAAAAAAGAACAGCCTATCAGAAATGGCACCATAACCACTATTGCACCCACCGGCACACTTAGTATTATAGCCGGTTGCTCCTCTGGTGTTGAGCCTGTTTTTGGCTATGTGTTTATAAGAAATGTTATGGATGGCACACAAATGGTTGAGGCTAACCCTATATTAAGAGAAGTTTTGGATGAAAGAGGGCTTTTTTCAGAACAACTTATGAAAAAAATTGCAAAAGAAGGAAGCCTACTTCATATAGATGAAATTCCACAGGATATAAAGGATGTTTTTGTTTGTGCACACGATGTAACACCGGAATATCATATAAAAACACAAGCGGCTTTTCAAAAATATACCGATAATGCAGTTTCAAAAACAGTTAATTTCCCAAATTCAGCAACACAAGATGATGTGGCGAATGTTTATGTTTTGGCTTATATGACTGGCTGTAAGGGTGTAACAATTTATCGTGATGGCAGTAGAGATGAACAGGTTTTGAATATTGGCAAGGTCAATAAAAAAGGCGGAAAAAGCGATTGTGAAAATTGTGATAAGGTTATGGCAATGGCGGCAAAATTAGAACAAAATAAAACTACTCAAGTTATTGCCCCGAGGGGCCGTCCGGAAATATGCACTGGATTTACTGAAAAAATGAAAACAGGTTGCGGAAATCTTTATGTTACAGTTAATTACGATGAGCAGGGGCTTTTTGAGGTATTTACCAATAACGGAAAAGCAGGAGGTTGCCCATCACAATCAGAGGCTACTGCAAGGCTAATTTCATTAGCACTTCGCTCCGGCTTGGATGTAAACAGTATAATAGATCAATTAAAGGGAATTCGTTGCCCTTCTACTGTTAGTAAGTCGGGTATGAAAGCAACATCTTGCCCAGATGGTATTGCAAGGGTAATTAAGCAAGTGCTTTCCTTTAAAGATAATGGCAAAGTGGAAACAAACCCCATAAAAGTGGTAGAAAAAGCACTTAATATGAGAGAAACAAATATAGCAAGCAGAATGAAATTCTGCCCCGAATGCGGAACAAAAATGGAGCATGAGGGTGGCTGTGTGATTTGCAGAAATTGCGGATTTTCTAAATGTGGGTAAAAGTTTTTGGACGCCGAAAGGCGTCCAAAACTAATTGAAAATTGAAAATGGCGGTTTTAGAGCCATTATATTCAAATGATAAATGACGATAAAATTTGTAGGGGCTGACCTTTGGTCGCCCGTTGAAAATGAACAATGAACAGCGAAAAGCGAACAATTTATTTAAGGCTCCTTTTTCAAAGGAGCTGTCAGCAAAGCTGACTGAGGATTTTTACAAAGCCATTTTCTTTAATTCAAACTTCTAATTTCTAATATCTAATCTCTATATCGCAAGGGTTCTACTCTTGCCAAAATTTAACCACAAAGAACACAAAGAAAAACGGCATTGTAGGGGCGGATTCCATATCCGACCGATTATATTTTAATTCTAAACCCGTCGAATTCGCGTGTCAAGGGGACGTGTCAAGGGGACGGAGGTTTGACAATCTGCAAAAATGAGGGAAAAATGAGAAACGATAAAAAAAACGGGCGGATATGAAAATCCGCCCCTACTATTTTTTAACCAATATTTCTAATTATGTTTGAGATTCTTCGCTTTACTCAGAATGACCATTTAGTAGTTAGCAAAAGCCCTTAGAGAAATCTAAGGGCTTTGTTTACTGCAACTTATAAATAAATATAAAATTAATCTTTAAGACCAATTAAAATACCCAAAGCTCGTTCTCCCGACTTTGACACTTGACACCCCTAAAAGTCGCTAAACAAGCCAAATTTGCCTTTAAAAAAAGCCGAGTTGCCCCCACCGCATATCTTTTTTGAAGTTTAAAGTGTCTTTTAATTGTTCGCTTGTATTAATATTACTTGGTAACTTTAATTTTAGAATTTGCCATATTTTATTTGCAAGTGGAGTGTTTTTCACCTTAATAAAAACCTCTTCGTTCTTTAAAGTTACTCCTGCTAACTGCATAGAATTTAGTGCTTCTCTAATTTTTTCAGGAGAATTTTTAATTTCATTATCGTTTAACATCATTTCTAACTTTCTTTCAAGCATAAAAGCCAAAAAACAAACTACAAAATGACCGTGAATTCTCTCGGGTTTCCAGTGAAATATTGGTCTTACCTCTAAGGTGCTTTTCATAATTCTAAAACTTTCCTCTATCTTCCAAAGTGTATGGTAAGTCTCAATAATTTCAGTCGCAGGCATAGCTTTTTCGCTTGTTTGAATGCCATAGTAGCCATCAAATTAGAAGTAATCTGTATAGTTTTTCGTGGTATTGCTCTAAATATCTAATAAATATCTTTTGTGTGCATTTCGTAACTCTTCCGCTTTTTCCTCTGGACTTGTGGGATTGCAATGTGCCCATACTCCTGTTTCACTTGAAGCATTAAATTTTTGTTTGTCTGCCGCTCTCATAGGTGAAAAAAATTCAATATGAAAATGATAATAATCGCTTGTATCCTCAGTATTAACTGGTGCATTATGCATACACATCATATAAGGAAAGTTATAATTAAATAAATTGTCAAGCATACCTGTTGTTTGCTTTATTGTATCTCCTAATGCTATTTTTTCTTCACCTGTTAGCTCCGCTATATTGTTAATATGTCTTTTGCTAATAATATAAACTCCATAGGGATATTCACAAAAAAATGGCAAGAAAACTGTAAAATGCTCATTAATAAATATAATTCTCTTTTTAAATTTTTGTTCTTCTTTTAGCATATCGCAAAAAATGCAAGTCATTTTCTTTTCATAATATTCTTTCGAAGCCTCTAATTCAAGTTCAATTTTCTTTGGGATGAATGGAAAACCATAAATTTGACCGTGAGGATGAGGCATTGTAACTCCAACAACATCTCCACGATTTTCAAAAATAAAAATATACTTTATTTTTACATCTTTGCAAATTTCAATAAATCTTTCTGCCCATAAATCAACTATCTTTGATATGTGCGAAACTGATAAATCTCTTAAACTTGCATTATGATCTGGAGAAAATAAAATAACCTCACATTTTCCATAGGATTCCTTAATCTTAAAAAAATCATTTGCTACATCATCTGGGGTGGGAGGAGTATTTGAAAGTGAAGGAAAATCATTATCGTATTTATATACATCATAGCTTTTTGGAACCTTGCCAGAACCAGGACAAAAAGGGCACCAATCCTTTGGCATTTGTGGTCTATCCTGCCTGTGTGATGCAATCATTACCCAATCCTTTATGAGAGGATTATATCTTAATTCAGCCATATATTTTGCTCTCCTTTATACTATCTTAGTGCCACCAATTGGTCTTATTGATAAAATATGACAAGAACCAAGTCCAAAAACTTTTTCTATTTCAGTTTTATATTTTTGTGTTAATTCATTAGGCACAAAGGTCAAAATTGTTCCTGCAAAACCTCCTCCATGAACTCTAAAAGCACCTTTGCCTTTTAAAAATCTTTCGGTTAGAGCAAGTGCTAACGAAACACCCTGTTCAAATGTATTTTTTGTTGCAAAAACATTTTGATTATACATAAATGAAGAATATCCTGATTTTGTAACTAAATTTAAGAACTCGTCAAAATTTTCTTCTTTTAATGCGATAGTTTGCTTTAACACTCTTTCATTATCTCCAATGAAGTGCAAAGCTCTTAATACAGCTCTATCCCCTAATTTTTTTCTGAGCATTGGTATGTTTTCTTCAAATTCAGCTATATTTACCTCACGCATATAAGGTTTTTCTAATGCCTTTGCAATACTATCCATTTCTGAACGAATAGTTGTATATTCATCGGTTAAATCCGCATGATTTCCTCCGGTATCAACAATGCAAAGGCTATGATTATATTTATTGAAATCAAATTCTACCTTTTCAATTTTAGGCTGATTTTGGTCATAAAAATCTATTGCAACAAAGCCACCAACTGAGCAAGCCATTTGGTCCATTAATCCGCTTGGCTTACCAAAGTAAATATTCTCTGCATATTGTGATACTTGTGCTATAATAACAGGATTAATTTCACCATTATTAAATTCATAATTCAATATATTTGAAACTAATACCTCGAAAGCGGCTGATGACGAAAGTCCTGAGCCTTTTAATACATTTGATGTTGTATATGCATCAAAACCACCTAATTTATAGCCTTCACTTTTCAGCCTTGAACATATTCCTCTAATTAAAGCCTGAGATTTTCCTATTTCATCATCAAAAGGAAGCAAGTTGGAAAGCTCCACAATGTCCATTTCGTAGCCTTTGGATTTTAACCTAATAATATTATCATCATTTTGTGTAACTATTGCTATAACATCTAAATTTATACTTGCGGCTAAAACTCTACCATGATTATGGTCAGTATGATTTCCTCCGATTTCGGTTCTTCCGGGTGCAGAAAAAATATTTAGGTCTTTTCCCTCTCCAAATATTTTTTCAAATTCTTTTATAGCTTCTATGTATCGTTGCTTTTGAAATGCAATTTTCTCTTTCGTATACAATAATGATAGTTTTTTATCAATTACCCCATTTGTAATTGCTTCTATAAGTTTTCCCGCAAGCATTTTTTCTCGTATAATCTATTTATCTTCATAAAGGGGGTAATTAGATTATTTTTCTCCTTTTCTCAGATTGTTATATTTGCAGGATTAGCTATCTGCGGT
>Ga0268285_1000717_pt1 | contig 18240 bp, 23 predicted proteins | sample saktaG_2_FD_190144 | JGI IMG/M metagenome (GOLD analysis project Ga0268285, IMG submission 190144) | Saline water microbial communities from Sakinaw Lake, British Columbia, Canada - sak_2013_06_06_120m | ecosystem: Environmental > Aquatic > Non-marine Saline and Alkaline > Saline ... | reverse complement strand
ATGAAAGACTCTCCAGTGTCAATACTGATTTATGAAAGCTTTTTACGAATCAGAAAACACAAGTGATGTTGATGATTAAAACAATTCGTGCGCATTATAAGGGTTCTGTTTTTAAACCCATTGAACCAATAGATCTCAAAGATGACATTGATGTTACCCTTTCAATTATTATTGATGATACAGAAAAATCAGAGGATTTATGGGATGTTCTGGATAGATATACAGGCACTGTAAAAGGGCCTCATGATTGGTCATCAGAGCATGATCAACTATATCCATGGAACCACTAAAAAAGAGAGAGAATCGGATTAGTGGACTCCAATGGAAAAAAATATTCTTGAACCATTGTTTATCGATACATCATTCTCTATTGCTCTTTTGAATGAGTCAGACCAATATCATTGGATTGCAAAAAAATATTCTAAAGAGATCAGATAGAATAAAACCTTATATCTGACAGAGGGAATAATTATGGAAATAGGAGACGCGTTCTGTAAAGCAAACGAAATGAAGTAATCTCAATAATTCATTCTCTCTATAATTCACGGCAATGTACAATTATTCCTATTCAAACATCCCTCATTAAAGATTCATTACTTTATTATAGTAATCGAAATGATAAAACATATAGTCTTACTGACTGTATGTCCTTTGTAACAATGCGAATGTTAAAAATCCATTATGTAATGACTTCGGATAATCATTTCAAACAGGAAGGTTTTTGCCCATTGCTCCTTATTGACAGTCATATCAGTTGATATTGCTGAATAAGAACCGGACCTGATATTCTCATATCATCTGAATGAAGTGAAAATTTCAAATCCGGTTTCAAGAAGGCTCGGGGAGGGTAACTTCCTCTTATTATCTGGCATAATAAGATTATTTCTTCTCATTTGAAAAATTGACAGATCTTAAAATCTGATTATCCTCCCTATATTCTTTTACTGAACCTTTGGGAAGATATAATTCATAATCTGCCCTTTCTTTTTTGAGTCGGTTCAATCATCATCAAATGGTTATCTTAGCCATTCCACCATCAATGTCTGAATGAATTAGATAAATGCCTGTAAAGGACCAGAATATATGAATATGAGAGATCTTCATCTCTTCCGTAGATAATTGTTCTTTATCGTCTGTTTTTCCAGGACAGAGATGTTTTAAGAGGAATGTTTTATCCAAAATACATCATACAAAAACAGAGGGTAAACCGGAAAGAAAAGGGATCTCATTCTGTGATCTCACAGAGTGCTATAAGGGGACCGATATATATGCTCTCTTTGGGATATTTCTCTTTTAAAAAGTGATAGCAATCCCAAATTATCTTGAGATCATCTGTATTCTTCAAAAAACCAAGTTCAATACAGAGAAGAGAGAGACAGTACGGATTTCTTGGGGGAGTAAGAATGCACGTTCGTATCTCTTCTCCATGTTGTTCTGCATCAAAATGAATACACCGAATCATCATCTCCATGACCCACTCATCCTCAATGGTTTTGAGGTCTTTAAAGAAAATTGGAATTAATTCATCCCTGAATTTCTGTGCCGTCTCAATGAAAGTCAGCTTTGATACAACATCCAGTTCATGATAGAGAATGGCAAGCAAGCTTTCAGCATCCTTTGCGGTTTGTATTTTATGCCGTAATGGTTTGTTTTTTTTACCTAACAAGGCCATCTGCTTATCTATGAGCTGTAAGAATTCAAGTCCGTAGCTTAACTCACTCGCAAAGATCTTAGGGCCATAAAACTCCTTTTTCTGCAGGGGTTTGAATAATTGTTTAGTAATAACAGGTGTGCCATAATCTGGTATCGGATTAAGAATGGGTGGCAATGGTGTCTGTGTATCAACTTTTTTTGGCACACGCTTCTGCATGCCCGGGATTGATCTGCCTCCTACACCCTTCTTTTGCTTTGCATCCTGGTCCTTTTTCATACAACAGAGCCTGTATCTCTTTCCACTCTGACAGGGACAGGGATCATTTCTCTTTATCACAGGTTTTTTCCCAGGGGTATCTGCATCCATCTATCTTATTCATGTAACGTGAATGGCAATGAAGATATACTTCAAAATGGTGCATTGCTTCCTTTTTTTCCAATCTGTCCTTCGCCGTTTCCCCTGAATGATGGCAAAAAAAAGGATGAAATCACAATATGGTACATCCACTCTCCTGGCTCTGTCTGAAAACCCAAGTTTGCCACTTGGTCTAAGGAGGTGCTTTATCCTCCTAAAATCTCCAAAAAAGTCGGCATTGAATTTGACAGTTGGGTTAGATTTGTGAGTGAAATGCGAGTTTTATTGTCCGAATGCCATTGTCGTCTGATATATAAGCCCAAAATGAGGGGATTTTGGAAGATAATTTTCCAAATACCTGGACTGTCAAATTCTATTCCGCCACAATATGAGGAATTTGAGTGAAGTGGCAAACTTGGGTGAAAAACAAGTGATATCATATCATTATATTCAGGCAGGATGTAATTACAGGACCGTCTAACTTTTAAATTGGCAATACATCATATCACCTTAAGAATTCAAACCGCAGAAAACGCAGAAGGCAGAAAAAGAGGTCGAAAATAATCAAGTGATAATAATATGACTATTCCATATCACGTGAAAAACAATAGAACCCCCGGAAAAGATGCCATTTATAAATTCACCTGACAATTGGATGTTATCTATCAGAATCCTTTCAACAATCTTGTAATATTCTTTTTCAGGATGGGGACGTCCCTGATAACCATCTCCCAGACAATATCCGCATCAATAGAAAAATACTGATGTATGAGAATATTTCTCATCCCAATGATTCCTTTCCATGGAATTGTCGGGTCAGCATCATAGATTTCTTTTGGCATTATCCGGCATGCTTCTCCGATTATTAAAAGATGATGCAGAATCCATACCTGTATCAATTCATCAGAATCAAAGTTTTCTCTCCCATGAGATGCATACTTCTCGATAGCATTTATTGCATCAAGAATATCCAACAAAAGGTCATTGTTCGTTCTCATAGGGGTATTGCGTCTTTGAGTACTCGTTGGCGGATTCTATTCTTCAGGCCTTGTTCAGTCAGAATGTCAACATGACATCCCAGGAGATCCTGTAGATCCATGAGAAAAGCACCCAGATCAAGGAGACTTCTCCCGCGTTCCATTTCAACAAGAAGATCGATATCACTCACGACAGTATCGTCTCCCCGAGCAACAGAACCACATACTCTGATATTATATGCTCCATGCCGGGATGCAATCTTCATAATTTCTTCCCTGTTGCAATTAATAAGCTGACGATGACCCATGCAGTTTACATTCGCTTCAGATGTGCATATAGATACTGATGATCTCAAGTGCTCTTCCTCCCAAATGCAATCGGTACCTTATTCCTGGTTTTTCAGATAGATATATTTTTAGATTCTCATGTACATACATGGGAACCTATCCATCGATACCTGCTTTAGTGAATAATCATCAAAGGATATTGCGGACAGGCAAATAAAATGCTGTTTCTCGGGGTACCATCTTTACGTAAGGCTCTTCTCTATAGTAAGTGGACAGGTCAAATGGAAGGTGACTGTATCTTACATAAATCATAAGAATGAAGTTGTCAGTATTCCGGTAACCCCTGGCACTGCGTTTAAGCGTTTGAACAATGCTATTAACCCTTCCATGAGGCCATTTGCAACCTTAAATTAAAATGATTCATATTTTTATCCCAATTGTTTCATAATGGTCTTAACAAGTCATATCATCAGTACCTATCAATCATAACAATGGCCAGCTTGATTTTCAAACAGAACCCTCTGCATGCCGTGAATATTAAAATTACGGATATCTCACTCTTATTACAATATCTTGATGAATTCGTGAAAACAGGACTCTAATTAAAGAGCGATAATCGGCCCACCAAGTGCATCACGGATAATTGTTGACATGTTCTTTATCCGGGCAAATTCTTCTGGAGTATAGCACATATAATCAACATGAATTGGAAATCTGACTTTTAGCAGGATATCGGATATGAGATACAGCCTGATTACATACTTTTTCCATTACCTCTGTTAAATCAGTGTTTTTATCCCGGTGCACAAAATTCTGCAGGCTGTGCCGGGTAAAAAATATACGCAGGAGGGGTAAAACAGGACCATGAAGATAATATCATGAGACATTATTCAAAAAATCAGGACGTATCAGAAAAATCAATCTCATTCTGTCATCTCACTGAGTGCAATAAGGGAGCCGATATATATGCTCTCATTGGGATATTTCTCTTTTAAAAAGTGATAGCAGCCCCATATGACCTTAATATCAGTGGAATTCTTTAAAAATCCTGATCTACACAACGTAAAGAGAAAAAGGGTCTTTCAGGATGAACCTGATGTCGGTTTTGGTAAGAAGGGAACCAGACTGTTTGCAAGTTTTCTCAGGTTCATTGACTGTAGTATTACTTTTCCAGGTCCGGTTAATGTTGTAAGAAAAAGACCCTCTCCTCCGAAAAGAACCGTTTTTACTCCACCAGCAAGATCAATACTATACGAAACCGATTCTTCAAATCCGACAACGAGGCCTGTTTCTACCCTGATAACTTCTCCAGGGCCAAGTGTCTTTTCAAGGATATCTCCACAGCAATGAAGAAATGCAAATCCTTCACCGCAATATCGTTGCAAAATAAACCCTTCCCCACCAAAAAGACCTGCAGTTAGTTTCTTGGTAAAGGCAATATCAAGACTAACCGATTGTTCTGAACACAAAAATGCATCTTTCTGAGCAATAAAATCAGGTCCGTCTATATGAACGACAAATATCTTTCCTGGAGCATTTCCTGCAAATGAAACAAATCCATTCCCGTTTTCTGGAGTGAATGTTGTAAGAAAGAAACTTTCACCAGTAAGTGTCCGCTTAATCCCTTTTAAAACGCCACCTACAATATGAGAGTCCATCTTTACATTTCCACTCATATTGACCATGGATCCTGCTTCAGCATTTATTTTTTCGCCTTCTGATAGTGTACAGGTCACCATCTGAAGATTATCACCGGTAATTGTGTATTCCATGCCGTATCACCACCACTATCTATGATAGGAAAGAATAATTACGTTGGGGAGTTTATAAAGAGATGGCTCTTTTAATTTTTCAAATGATATGAAATAGTCATGTTAGAATACTTGATTATTTTCGACCTCTTTCTCCGCCCTCTGCGGTTTGAATTGCTCTATTTAACTAATTTAACCGCAGAGATACGAGAGAGACCGTTTCAACCTCATACTATTTCTAAAATTGAACCAATTTAACCCTGGAAAGGATTAAAGTTCGCAGAGTTTCTGACATCTGTTCCGCCCTCTGCGGTTTGAATTCTTAACGTGATATATGCCAATATAAAAATCAGAATGTCAAGGTAATTACACCCTGCCCGAAAATGATGGTTCATACAGAACCAATACATTCAGACAAAAGGGGTACATTACCGATAGTGAGTGTATCCAACCATTCTTAGTGATGGGACTGACAATATCACAGGATTTCCATAACACCACAACAAATAGTTCAAAAATACTTGTCGTAAAACGAAACATGGACCCGGCGGGAATTGAACCCGCGGCCTTTACGTTGCGAACGTAACGATCTTCCCCTGATCTACGAGCCCATATGTAAAAAAATCAGAGAATAATCTCTATATCCAGTTTCTCCGCCAGTTCTTTATATCTGTTTCGAATTGTAACTTCAGTCACACCGGCAACCTCTGCTACTTCCCGCTGTGTTCTCCGCTCTCCTCCAAGAATCGAAGATATATATATTGCTGCGGCTGCGACACCGGTCGGACCACGACCACTTGTCAGTTCACGTTCACCTGCCTGACGAAGAATCTCAACTGCCCGGGACTGAACCTCACCTTTGAGCTGGAGTCCTGAACAGAACCGTGGAACATAATCAATTGGGGAGGTCGGCAGGAGTTTAAGCCCGAGTTCACGTGAGATAAACCGATAGGTTCTGCCAATCTCTTTTCGTGAGACACGCGATACCTCTGCTATCTCATCAAGGGTCCGGGGTACACTGCACTGCCGGCATGCGGCATAGAGAGCTGCTGCTGCGACTCCTTCAATACTCCTTCCACGTATCAGGTTCTTGTCAACAGCATCACGGTAGACAACTGCTGCCGTCTCTCTGACATTTCGTGGTAGTCCGAGTGCTGATGCCATACGGTCAAGCTCAGAGAGAGCGAAGGCAAGGTTACGTTCAGTTGCATTTGAAACCCTGATACGTCGCTGCCATTTCCTGAGACGATACAGCTGGGCACGATTCTTTGACGAGATGGCTCGACCATAACTGTCACGGTTCCGCCAGTCTATCATTGTTGAGAGACCCTTATCGTGAATAGTAAAGGTCATCGGAGCACCGACACGGGAACGTTTCATCCGCTGATCATGATCAAATGCCCGCCATTCAGGACCACGATCGATAAACTCTGCATCAAGAACCAGTCCACACTGCTGGCAGACGAGTTCTGCACGCTCATAATCATGAACCAGCTGACGGCTCCCACATTCAGGGCAAACCGTCTCATTCTGGTTTTCTACCGTTTTTTGCTTCTCAACGACCTTTCCGGTAAGACGGGTCTTGAGTGCCTCACGTTCTTTTTGTAAGGTTTTTAATTTTTCAAGTTCTTCAGACATCAAACGTCACCAGCAACTTACTTAATGAACAATTTTTCGCCGACAACATGTTCACTGTCAGATGAACAGAGGACTGCGGCATATGGGGATGATATATTACCAAATATCTCGACAAGCTTTCCAATCGGCTTCCATCTATGGTCAATAACCTTAGCGTACAGATATGGAAGTTTTGCAGCATCACACTCTACAATTAATATTCGTTTTCCATAGGTCCGGGATATCCGGCCTAACGCTCTGACCATTCAGTTTCCCCCCGCCAAAAAAAACTCTTCCTTCTGAGTTCTTCAGCAAGACATATATGTACAAAGTAAATCTATATAAGGTTATTCCAAACCGTTATATCTTTATTATTACAAAAACGGCAACGAAGCATTTATATTGAGTATGTCTTCACAATCGCGGCCCAAAAGACCGGTACCTCGTACAACCAGATCTCTGTCGCGCGCGGTCATCAGGTCCCCGGGACCGTGAGCATCTGAGTTCACAAGAAGGCGACAACCCATCTCCTGTGCAATCCGCGCTACATGCCCGTTGGTACGGTTATGTCCACCTCGCGCAGTAATCTCAAGACAAACCCCATTTTTCTCTGCAATCGCCGCTTCATCTGCAGTTATCATCCCCGGGTGGGCAAGAATGTCTACATCAGTACAGGAACAGGCTGCATAATTGGTTCCTGGTGCAACTGGTTCAACTGGGCTCTCCCCATGCACAACAATAAGATCTGCCCCCTCTTTGCGTGCCAGAGCTGCACAAAACGCAATCTCTTCAGGGGGAATGTGAGTCAGTTCAACACCTGCAAGGAGCCGGACATGGTATCGCTCTGCTGAGCCTTTCATACGTACAATCGCACTTACAACATCTGCAATATTTGAGAGATCTGCATGATCGGTAATCCCAATGATATCATAACCTAATACTGCCATTCGGCGAATCAGTTCAGCCGGGAGGAGCTCTCCGTCAGAAAGGAGGCTGTGAGTATGAAAATCGTACACCGTTATCGCTTCCGTCCATGAATACGGACTGGTGTCACATTCAGGTTTGCTGCAACGGCCCTGATGAGTTCATTCTTTGATCCCTCAAACGTAACAACAACTCTGCCATCATGCTTCCACCAGAATGCCGGGTGGGGTGCATCCTGTCGTTCATATGATACATGCATTTCTTTGAGTGCTGACTCAATATCATTCACCGTTGGCCGGACTGATGCAAGGCTCTGCGGGACACGTCGTCCACACCTGCGCTGTATAGAAGCATCAAAATAGCATGGGTACAGGATATGCCCATTTTCCATCGATTCATATGTGAGATGTGAACATATAAACAATCTCGTAATGACGTTAGTACTATGCATCATATTGATATCTCAATGGAGAAGGACATTTTTGACATCAACAACAAAATAGCAATGAATAATGCTAAACTGTTGCAAAAACATGGTGTACGGGCTTTTGATCTTCTCGGTGGCATTGGTTCAGGAAAAACCGCACTCATCGAGCATGTTGTTCCCCTGCTTCGCGAGAGAAACCTTTCATCAGCAGCAATAGCAGGAGATGTATATGGAGATGATGATTTTAAGCGGGTAGAAGCACTTGGCATTCCTGCACGAAATATAAACACCGGAAAAGAATGCCATCTTGATGCTCATATGGTCGAACATGCACTTGACCATCTTCCACTTGATTCTGTTGATATCCTGTTTATTGAGAATGTCGGCAACATGGTCTGCCCGACTGATTTTGCACTCGGCGCTGAGAAACGAATCGTTGTCGTCAGTTCAACTGAGGGCGACGATGTCGTCAATAAACACCCGATGATGTTTCGCAACTGTTCCATTGGTGTGCTCAATAAAATAGACCTTGCAGAGGCAGTTGGAGCAGATCTTACCCGGATGGAGCAGGATATGCACCGATATAATCCCGATATGAAAGTTTTTTTGACAAATATGAAGAGTGGACAGGGCCTTATGCCACTGGTGGATGAAATTCTCTCCTGATCCAAATACCTTATATAACGAGAGACGGCATAATAGTAAGACTCAGTGGCTCCGCATACAAAGCCTCCCACACCCACAGACAAGAGATAGAGAGAATAATTATGTTATGGCAAGGTAGATCAGTCAGGAAATCAACGGGCGGACGATATCATCCGGCACGGGGAAAACGCAGAAACGAAATTGGATCAGCTCCCGCAGATACTCACATCGGAGCAGAACGAAGAAAACTCAGCCGGACCTATGGGGGAAACCTGAAAATCCGCGCACTTCGTGCAGAATTTGCATCAGTCAGCAACACCACAACCGGTGTGACAAAGAAAACAAAAATTGAGAATGTAGAAGCAAACACAGCAAACCCGAACTATGTCAGGCGTAATCTCCTTACCAAGGGAGCCATTATCAAGACTGAGATAGGCCGCGCTCGCATTGTGAGCAGACCCGGTCAACACGGCGTCATAAACGCTGTCCTTATCGAGTAACCTTTTTTTTCTGTATTCCCTAAAGGGAACGTAACCAGTGATACCAGCTACATTGTACACCGTAGTGACACGTACAAAATCTATGAGGAATTTGATACCCATAGACTTTTTTGCAGTCAAACAAGCACCTGAAAACCGCGCCTTGCCTAATATCTCTCCTTCATAACGATCTATTCAGACTGTTGCATCAGGAACAAAAGACAGATCTCTCAAACAAGAATGTAAATGTACAGGACTGGTATCTGTACTACACCAAAGATCTCATCTGACCTGATGCTGTTCTCATGATACTACAAAATACCTGTATGTCATGGTATGTACAGGTACAGACAGGTACAGGAAGGAATGTTCGTGAGTCTCTTAAAAACACTTGCCGCACCATTTTACCATACCAGAAAAGACGCAATACCAATCTCAGAACTCGTCTATTACTATGCCTATGATAAGAAATTTATGAGCAAAGAGGAGGTTTCTATCATCCTGAAACGTGGTGTTGACCAGGGGCTTATAGAGATACATAACGACATCGTACGTCCCCTCTTTGACATTCGCACAATTGAGATACCGGTGGGATATAAACCATCATCAGCTGTTTTAGAGATAGAAGATCCCTTTCAACAGTTATTAGACAGAATCTGTAAAGAATCAGGAAGTCAAGAGGAAGCAGTCATCAGTGAGATGAACCTGATTAAGAGCGTATTTGACAGAAAGATCCGTTCAGATGCTGCTCTTATCATTGTTGCAAAACAGCGTGGTGTCAGGGTCACGGATCTGCTTGATGCATTCCGTGAAAAAACTATAAAAAAAGATAATGATACCTGATTATTCACTCTTTTCTGCTTCTTTTGGGGGTGCAAAGTATTCATTGAGCGCTTTGGATCCATATCCGGTCACCTTTGCGTTTATCTGAACAAAATCAGATGTAATCTCATATCCCCGAATCATCTTTCTCTGCCTCTGTCCCTCAAAAACAGGATGGAATCCAACACCACCAGTGACAAGACATCTGCGCCGCCCTGCAAATGGAAGACTCTTTCGGGCCGGAATGCCATTTCGGTCTGATGCTCCTGTCAGGGTGATTGAATATCCTTCAAATCCGAGGGGACCCGCATCCATTTCTTCTCCTATTTTCTTACCGATTATTGACCCTGCAGCGGCTCCACTCGCATCGATATTATATGCCATGCCGGACTGGGGGTCGGAAAGTACTACCTTAAAATCAACCATGTATTTCTCTCATTATTCGTGATGGATTGTTTCTTTGTCTGATCGCTGTGGACATCTGTCCTGAAATTAGATGAAATTCCCTAATTGGCCCATCGTTCAGATAAGTCAAACCGTCTGAACAGTCTCCATACCTATAGCCCGGGATAGATATTATAGTTAGTGGCATAACGGCAGAAAGACGGTACAACACATATAAACAAGTGAAGGTATATTTGCATCTCGCTTTTTATAGCGGTCATCTCATTATACTTCTATGCCTGTTACTTACCCCAAAAGGGATTTTCCTTCCGAAAGAGCAGGGCATATTCAGCAAGCACATCCTGGGCATCGATAGAGAGACGTGATATCATCTCCTTTTCTAATACTTTGACATGCCGTTCAGGTATGGCAACCATGAGATCATCATTCACATCAAACTGCCTGCCAACCGTTGCGCCTTCAATTGATATGGCAACCTCATCTCCTGCATGGCACTCGCCAATACTCTCGCGATGATGTTGAATGGCTTTTAGTTTTCCAATCTTTCTTCCATCAATGTGGATGAGATTTACCCCGGTTCGAAGTGTTCCTGCTAAAACCCTGACTCCGACAACCGCAGGATTATTCTGCCGGAAAACGCATCCATCAAGCACGGTGACACGTGCCGGAAAAATAATCTGCTCAAACTGTTTCTGTTCCATTTTTTTCTTGAGATCATCACGCCATTCTAAGTATTCATCAATGACATGATAGATGACATTCCCGGCAAAGAGTTGGACCTGTTCAGCATATACCGGATTTTTAAGAAGATCCTGGGCGTCAGGAAGAATATTTGTATTAAATGCAATAAGGGCGCGATAAAACGGATTTTTAATTGTCTCACTCTCAATTACATCATGCCGGCAGACAGGTCCGACCTCAGCCCTCATCACCGGTATCTCCTTGCTCGTGAGCTCTGAACAGAGCGCTTCAAGAGCACCGATGGTATCTGCCCGGATAACCAGCCCTTCAGGTGAGATAGTGACATTAATCTCCTTCATCTCACGCTGAATCTCGTCACGAATCTCATCCTCATCTCCATCAATAACTCTGACCGGCGATCCTGCTATGACATCATCAAGGTTTGGAGCACTTACCTTTACTCCGGCAGCAGCAGTGACCGATCGTGCCCTGATAAATTTTTCTTCCACAAGAATCTCTTTGAGCGGTCGGGGTTGGAGAAGTGAACGGACCTTTGTAACGGTCACTCCTCCATCTGATGTTGCAACTGCTATGTCATCCCCAATTGAGATGACTCCATCATAGAGGATAACATCAATAGTAGTTCCAAGTCCTTTCTCTTCTTTCACCTCAAGAACAGTACCTACGCCCGGGCCATCTGTAGTCATCGCAAGAGAATCTCCCATATATCGTTGGGCAAGTCCAATCAGAACCATCAGAAGATCAGATATTCCTTCACCGGTAATGGCACTAATTGGAACAATGGCAAGATTTCGTGCAAAATCATTCACCCGGTCATACCGTTCAGATGAAAAATCCATATCTGATAGATTCCCGACTATCTCATAGATTCTGGTCTCAAGGGCCTGTTTTACCCGGTCATTCTGCTTTGCATATGACGTGAGAAAACTCTCATTTTCTGTTACTTTCCATCCATGTATCCGGTCAAGTTTGTTTGCAGCTATCACAAAAGGTGTCTTGCAGTTTCGCAGTATCTGGAGTGCTTCATGAGTCTGTGGCTGAAATCCTTCATTAATATCAACCACAACAATCGCCATATCAGCTAGAGCTCCTCCACGTGACCGTAAGGTGGTAAAAGCATGATGACCGGGTGTGTCAATGAAGAGCAGTCCCGGAATATTAATTGCCAGTTTTTGTAATGCACCACTCATTGCGGTTATAACATCTATTGGGATGATAGATGCACCGATGTGTTGTGTTATAGCCCCTGCCTCTCCGTCCACCACTGAAGATCCACGAATCTTATCAAGAAGAGATGTTTTCCCGTGATCTACATGGCCTAAAACACACACGATAGGCGTTCTGATATGAGATGTAGTCTCCTTGTTTGTTATCTTCTTCTTTTTTGCCATAGTAACCATCCCCTGAAATATTGATATTGCCACGATTCTGGCTTATTTTAGCGGGTATCAAATCAGATATGTATACCTCTCTGATAGTAGTGAACCCAGCAATAATGCTAGTAGTATGGATGCATGACGATAGATAAACTCTTCCCGAACGTACAGGAACATCAATAAAACCAAAACCAGTATGAGTTTGGGAGTGGCATATCATGCGCTGATTGCCCTTCAAACCTCTATCTGATCACTAGGATCAGAAACTGACAGATACATTAATGAGCTGCCAGATGTAATTTGATGAGTGCATCGTGCCAGGGTAGGGTAATGGTCATCCTAGGGGATTGTGGTTCCCCCGATCTGGGTTCAATTCCCGGTCCTGGCCTCTTTTGTTTCTTCAGGCTGCATATATCTGATTCGGCATTTTTCTGACCACCTTCATGCAGAAAAAGTACCAGGAATGTGTTGTTAGAAAAGAGAACATGGCAGAAACTCGTCCAGGATGTAGATTTATCCCTGGTTTACATTACGTTTTCATCGTGGACGTGAGAGTCTTACCTATCACAAAAAAGAGAAGGGTCTCTCACAATGAATGACTTTCCCAGATTTTGACGAACACGAATCCTATAAGAGGGTACGCGATAAGTCCGGTCAGAATATTTGAGAGGTAAAATCCCAAAGGATAAGTCATAGATGAGAATATTACCAACATATTGGGGATAATTATGAGGAGGAAAAGAATGCCTCCAAACAGCATACCCCGGTGACCGGCATCTCCAGAAAGAGATTTTTGAATCAGGTCAAATACCAGTGCGGCCATCAGGGCAAAGACAAAGGGATACAGAAAAAAAAGACCCATAACAGGGTCATCCATTGCCCGAACCCCTCCGATAGAGAAGATATCATACGGGGTAATAAGCTGTGCAATCGCATCTGCGATAAAAGATAGTACCAGCAGGATAAAACCACCAGCAATCGTTGCAATTCCAATAGCTTTCATGTACATATGATATACTATTTCTCTGCCTGTACATAATATTTGCTAGATACTCTTCCTGGCTCTATATATTGTTTTTACAGTCTGGAACGACGAAAAAAAGTGCAATGAAGGATTATAGGCCTGCCATCTCAAGCAGGTAAAAAAACACAAGAATCCCTGCAGCATAGAAACAGATGAAAATACAGGGTTTAACACGAAACCATTCATAGAGTGTTGGCTTTGTAAATTCACGATAGTTGAGAATAAAAAGCAGTCGTGGATAGAGTGCCGCAAATATCCCGGTCCCGATAATGAGTCCAATAATCCCTCCAAAGAGGGCATCAAGCCATCCCTGCCCGAGAGCACCGGCAGCGGTCCCGGGACAATACCCCAGTAATCCAAACCCGATACCAAAGATGAGTCCTCCGATAACGGTGGCACCAACTGAGCCTTTAATAATATGATAGGTAATGAGATCAAAGTGGTGCAGAATATAGAGTCCGACCATTCCAACCAGAACTGCTGAGAAGATAACCTTCAACACCGTAAAATCGTAGAGCAGGAGCTGACCAATAATAACATCATACTCAGTCACTCCTCCCTTCTGGAGTAAAAATCCAAAGATAATACCCATCAGAAGTCCAAGGAGAAGCTGTACTGTACCTTTTTTATGTAACGCTTTATAATTCATGCAAACCCCCTAGAGTGAGTAAATAATAAGTGCAGTTCCTATTCCACCGGCAAAAAAACAGACCGATGCTACCAGACTTGCGGTGCTGAGCTGCATGTTGCCACTGATTCCATGACCACTGGTGCATCCCCGTGCCCATCGTGCTCCAAGACCCATGAGAACTCCTCCAATAAATGCAATGATGAATCGAATAACAGGATCAAACCCAAAACGTGCTCCAAAGGTTTCTGGGACTATGCCCAACCGGAATGTACCTGAAAGAATTGAAGAGATAAAGGCTCCAATAATTATCCCGATAACCAGCATCCACTGCCAGTCAACAGACGGAATAAATTCTTTATAATAAAGTTTTTCTCTGGATCTGCCCCGGGTAAGACCGCTTTCTACCATTCCACAGGTCTTAAGGTAACTTGTCGAACACCCAAGACCCTTATCTGATAAGAGAAAGGTAAACCAGGCAAGGATCCCTATTCCAGCCCCTGCAAGATAGGGTGACCACTGCTGCATTGTTATTAATTCAATTATCATAATGACTCATCTCCTCTCAAAACAGGCAGGCCCGCTGCCAGGTATCCAATAAAACCTCCGGCAACGTTGATGACATGAAAAAATCCATGCATGGCAAGTAAACTTGCGATGATACCGGATCGAATGCCGGTCCCACAGATAACAATAATGATATCACCGGCATCAAAGGCATCATAATGATCCCTGATATCAGGGAACCTGATGTTTTCTGCTCCTGGCACGTGGCCATGTCTGAATTCAGCAGGATCCCTGATATCAAGTATCCGGACATTCTGGTCAGAAATGTCACGCAATAACGGGATCTCATGAGGAGAACAGACCCTGATATGAGATATTACTCTTCCGTGTAATGCCCATTCCTGTATACCCAAAGAAAGATATCCGGCAACATTATCCAGACCGACACGATAAAGCCAGGTTACGGCTTTGTGTGCCTGATCTGCATCATGTGATACAAGCAGGATCCCGGTATCAGGTGGGATAATCCATCCTGCAAAGGTTGCAAAGTTCATCTCAAAATCGATATTATAACTGCCGGGAATATGACTGCCACAAAATGCATCATACCGTCTGCAGTCAAGAACTATGGCACCCTTTTGTATCTGGGTATCAATCTCATCAACCGTCATTGGTAAAACCGGTTGCAAAGAGTGAATACGTGCCGGTCCCTTTCTGTTGATAGCAGAACACCTTTTAAAATGATCAGGTGCAGGAGGCATATTTGTCGTAAGAAATGTGACAAATTCATCTTTGTTGGTAATCTGCAACGCCTGATTATAGCGTCTTTCATATCCGATTGTTGTTGACCCTTTCCTGGAGAGTGCACGTCCGCACAGAGATCCGGCACCATGAGCAGGATACACCTCGCAATAGTCAGGAAGCATGAGCAGTTTTTTATGCAGACTGTCATACAACAAAGATGCCAGTTCCTCTGCTCTTCCGGGAAAGAGATCTGGTCGTCCGACATCCCCGACAAAGAGGGTGTCTCCACAAAAAACGGCAACTGGTTCCTTTCCTCTGGCAGGATCTGTCAGAACATACGAGACGTGTTCCGGCGTATGCCCGGGTGTCTCATAAACAAAGAGCGAGAGACTGCCAACCGGTATAACATCTCCTTCGTGTACCGGTACATGGTCAAATGCACACGATGCCTTTTTTGGGGCATATATCGGAGCTCCAGTCATCTCATGGAGATCCATAAACCCTGAAATAAAGTCTGCATGCAGATGAGTCTGAACAATGCCAATTATCTGTAGTTCCAGTTCGTCTGCTATAGAGAGATACCATTCGCAATCACGTGTCGGATCTACAATCACACAACTGCGATTGTCGCCAATAAGGTACGAGTAATGGGCGATACCGGGAATGAAAAACTGTTTGATAATCATAGGTACTCCTGACAGATGGAAATCAGATACACAACTATTTATCAGTAGCGTATGCTCAGGATTTTCCTGGGCTCTGTATGAAAAAGAAGTGATATCATACCATCACATTCAGGCAGGATGTAATTACTGACATTCATTCCATCCCAAAATAAGGTCCCACCCCTCTTTTGAGATAGGATAAAGATGCATAACAGATGTATTCAGTTCCTGTCTGACTCGCACGGTACTCTGCAATATCCGGTTTTTATCATGAAATGTACGTGCATAGGCAAGGGAAGTTTTTAAAAAACATTCACGGTTGACAAGAGCGGTTATCTGGTTGAATCGGGACTGCTGCAGCGGGTCAGTGCTATCAATAACAGGTATGGGAATCTGCTGAACTGACTGTATCCATAAAGAGACAGATGTAGCATTTTTTTCTCTAACCGCCTGCATATACCACCTGATAAGAGATGAACTGATGATTCCAAAAAGGTACGGATCCCTTCCCGGTATCAGGAGAAACGGCTCACTCTCATCTCTTCTCACCCGGTTGTCCTGTACCTGTTCAACCCATAATGTCCCATCCTTTAAGGAAAGAAGAGTGCCAGGACCTTGATAGGAGAGAGACAACCTGCCGGTGAATAATTCCCCAAGCAGATACGTCTCAAGCGGTATTCCTCCCCTCCTGATATCTGCAAGAAGAGATGATATCCGGGGATCCTCTAGATCCCATCCGTTTTTTGAATCCAGAGAGGATACACAAATGGTATACTGCTCAGTACGATCATTACAGGATTCATCAGTGTATCTATCGGATTTTCTTCTGATTATCCGGATATCTCTTTTTAAAAGACCCTTTATGAGGTGCAGAGCGATCCAGGGGAGATGTACAGAGGACTGTTTATCAGGATCTCTGATAATGGTCCTGATTCCTGCAGATAAAAGCCATTCCCTGAAATTTCTATCAGATGCACGCCTGATCCACTGGTTATCAGTAATAAAAAATGCATGACCTCCTTGTTTGAGGAGTGATATTGATCGTTCAATCCAGAAGAGACCTGCATCACTCCCGTTCTGATATGATATATATCGTTGCTGAAGATACCGGTCGATATCAGGGTGAAACTCATAAAAACCAGGAAATCCTCCGGAAATGATACAATCAAAACCTTCCTCATCATTCATTCCAATATCAGCGAGATCTACCGGATGCAGACGAAGCAGGAGACGGTGAGAAGAAAAAGGAGATAAAATCTCTGTGATAACGTCATCACCAAAGATAACAGAGCCTGCCCTGACACAAAACCCATAATTAGTATGCATTGCTTCAGATGGCCAATTGGTTGCTTCTGCCTCATTCCATTTCAGGTAGAGCACAAAAAGACCCAATATTGTCTGGGTTGCTGATGCAAAGGTTGGATCAGGATCACAGCAGACGAGATGGGTATGAAGGAAGGTAAATACTCGTATAATTTCATTTTTTTTCTCATCAGGCAAAGTATAATCTGTAGGGTTTTTTGTATCTCTCTGTAGTATCAGGTTGCAGATAGCAAGTGCCATCTGACCGGTTCCACAGAGAGGATCAAATATCCGTATGTTTTCTCTCTCTTCTGTTATACGAGAGATGATAGCAGCAATATATTCACTATCCTGCACGAAGTTGTGCACAAAACGAAGAGACTCAGGATGCCTGATTCCCCCTTCCCGTGTTGTTGCTGATGCAATTCCACCATGATTTTGCATCCGGTCAGTAAGTGATAATCTGAATGCCTCAGAAATATCAGCCGGTCGTATCCATGCAACTGAATACAACGAAGACTGACTTGCGAGTAGTTCTGTCAGTTCCAAAATCAGATCCTGATACATCTTTGATGGTAATGCTGTAGGTTCAGGATCATATGGATCCCGCGGTGCAGGAGAGATTGCAGCACTTATAATCATATCCAGAAGTGTCTGCGATGCTATCCCGGCTTTTTTTACATTCCATTCTATCCCATATCTCATGCCTATTACCGTAAAAATCGCCTGGTTAATGAGCTGCTGGATACAGAGATCGAGCCGGGTTGAAGAAATAAGGGGATCTGCTGATACTATTTGCCGTGACGCAGATCTTCGAAATCGTTTCAGATCTTCAGACAAAAAGAATACTGCTTCAGATGGTATATCAGGTATTCTGGCAATCCGCTGTGGAGAAATGAGCAATTCCAACTCTGAAAATCGCCTGAAATACTCATACAGATGAAAAATC
>Ga0268285_1000709_pt1 | contig 18320 bp, 18 predicted proteins | sample saktaG_2_FD_190144 | JGI IMG/M metagenome (GOLD analysis project Ga0268285, IMG submission 190144) | Saline water microbial communities from Sakinaw Lake, British Columbia, Canada - sak_2013_06_06_120m | ecosystem: Environmental > Aquatic > Non-marine Saline and Alkaline > Saline ... | reverse complement strand
ATCTGTTAGAATTCGAGTAGTTGATGACCGGCGCGAACATGCCCCGCTGCTTGCAGCGGGGTGCGCTGTTTGACTCAGGAAGACGGCACCGATATCTGTATACGTTATTATGCTATCGATTAGATCTGCACCTCGGATAATCCCATTATGTGTATAAATAATTGAATACTTAATAAGAATGATGGGCATGATGATTTCAATTAAAATAAAATATCCTATATACCATAAAATAAAAAACCAAAACACACCTAAATGTGTCCGTTCACCAATCCTTTCAATTAAAAGTTTAGGTTCTTTATTTGAATCTGTTATTATGTTATGCTTCAATTTAATCCCTCATTATTCTTAGAAATACCTCTATAAGTTTGCTTCTCATTAAATAAAACCAGTACTAGCTTTGACCGCAATCCTGTAATTCGCTCTAATTTTATCTTATTATTCTGACTTCTATAATGTGATGATATTTACTAATTTCCCCCCTCAAGATTTCATGAGCCATATTTTATTTATTACACATCCAAAAGGTCTATCGTTCGTAGCTCCGAATGTGTAATTACCTGATTATCACGTTCGCCAGCGTCACCAGGAAGAGCGAGAGCGTGAGCCAGCCGAAGATGCCCTCGATCATCACCACCTTTCTGTGCCGGTCCAGGGGGTACCAGTCGCCGTATCCGACAGTCGTGAAGGTCATCATGCTGAAGTAGAAGGCATCCGAGAATTTGGCGCTCTCGTCCTCATCTCCTTTCAGCCTCCTGATGGCATCCCTTCGCCAGTAGTAGACGGCAGAAACCAGGACCACGAAGAGGCCCAGGACCAGGGTGTAGCCTGGCCGCACTCCGTATCCGCAGGTGACCCATCCGAGGATGTCGGTGTACTTGGCAACCTCCAGCCAGCTTCTCATCGATTGCCTCTCTCGTCGATACTGGTAATAGCAGTCGTCGGCATCCTCGAAGTACTCTATGTTCCTGAAGTTTTTGATAAGAGTTAAGTAAGCTTCGCCGTTGTAGACGAAGCCGTCTTTTATCTGGTCCCAGTGGACGTACAGCCGATCGTAGTCGGTCCCCTTAAGAGAGATCGTGGATTCGTTCTCGAAGGTGGAGTTCGAGAGCCTGAGGATGCGGATTTCCCTCGCGTCTTCCAACATCAAATTTGCGCGATCGAAACTGGAATCCTCGAAACTGACGTCATCGCTGAAGCACGCCCCCCTGAAGTCGGCATCACCGCTGAACTTACATCGCCCGAAGGAGGCATCGCCGCCGAAATCAGCCAAAAAGTTTGATTTTCCACCGAAATTAGCCTCCAAGAAAATAGCGTCGCCGCTGAAAACCGCTCCCATGAAGTTTGAATCACCGCTGAAATTCGCCCTATAGAAGTAGGCGATTGGGCCGATGAAGTTCGTATCCATGAAGTCGGCACATAAGCCAAGGATTCCTTTGCCGCTGAAAACCGCACCCCTGAAGTCGGATTCGCCATAGAACTCGGCTCCCCAGAAGTAGGCAGCTCCGTTGAAAACCGTCTCGCTGAAGTTGGCATATACGACACTGAACACCGCACTCCCGAAGTTGGCATCGCCGTTGAAAACCGCCGTCCCGAAAACGGCTATGTTGTTGAACACCGCATGCTTGTAATTAGCATTACTACTGAACTCCGCTCCACCGAAGTCGGAAAAATCGCTGAACTTCGCTCCCCTGAAGTTAGCATCGTCGCTGAATACCGCCCTTTCGAAATCTGCACAGCAACTAAAATTAGCTTCCAAAAAACTAACATTTTTAGTGAAATTGGTATACTTGAAACAGACATCTTTCTGGAGTAAGACTCCATCGAAACGAACATCACCTTGAATTTCAGAATTCGTAATATTTATCCTAGATTCTACCAGCTTAAAATATTGGGTTTTATCGTCGATCAAAGAGACAGTTTCTCCACCCTCAAAAACACGTCTAATAAACAAGTCTGTCTCTTTAAGGTCGACCTTGCTCAGATCCAGATCCCCTTCGACGATCACGCCGTAGTACTCCACCGGCTCGCCCCGCTCGATCTTGGCCAGGATCTCGCTGGCCGGAACCGTCGGCCGGGAGTCGTCGGCGGGCGCGCCCAGGGCCGGGCTCGCGAGGAGCGGGACCAGCAAAGCCAGGGCCAGGATCGAGGTCGGTCTCATCTGAGCTTGGAGTTCTCAGCAGACATACAAAAAGGTTTTGGAAGTATCGGGCATCGGGGCCGTTCGGCCCGCTGCGATGCGAAACCTATTTTGGCATCTTGATCAGAGTCTATGGTACATCGGCAAAATAGGAATCAAAAGGGAGTGTGGTGAAGCAAGATGACGGAGAACAAGTTCGGCTGGAAGGTGGGGGACGGGCTGAGATGGTCATCTCCTGAGGGGTGTGATAAAAGCTGCGTCGTCACCAAGGCGACGGCCATGATGATAGAGTTCGAGACCGAAGAGGGCGAGGTAAAAAGGGTCAAAGGCAACAACCCCAGCATCGCCAGGATCGACGATCCGCCCGAGGCCGAACCGATGACGACGCCGGAGGTCAAGGCAGGACCCAAGTCTGAGTCGAAGGCCGAGCCCGAAAAGGCGGCCGATTGCGCGCCCATCGATGAGGGCGCCTTCGTCTCATCAGGAGCTGAAGAGAAGGTTTCAGAGCGCCGGGCGGAGGTGGACCTGAAGTCTGGCGGCGTTGTGGAGATATCCGTCCAGCTCAGGGAGGGCGGAGCCCTTCGGGCTGGCGACCAGGAGTTCAGGCTCGCCGGCGCTGGCGAGGGCGAGTGGCATCCGTCCCTCGAAGAGGCCCTGGACGCCGAGTACGGGAGAAGGTGGATGTGCATCAGGTGGCGGGAGAGGTGATAAACCATTCCCGGACCTGATCCTTACGAGCACCAGGTGGACCGATACGAGCGGTGGTTTGAGAGGAACAGGACCGCCTATCTTTCGGAGCTCTCCGCTGTGGAGTCTCTGATGCCCCGGTTCCAGAGGGGCCTAGAGGTGGGGGTCGGGACGGGAAGGTTTGCCGCTCCTCTGGGCGTCTCCGTCGGTCTGGACCCCTCCAGGCCCATGATCGAGGTCGCGCGCAGGAGGGGTGTTGCTCCGGTCAGAGGCGTTGCAGAAAGGCTTCCTTTCGGGGACGAAAAGTTCGACCTGGTCCTGATGGTCACAGTCGTCTTCCTTCTGAGAGATCGAGCCGCAGCCTTTCGAGAGGCCAGCAGAGTCCTGAAGCCGGGCGGGTCATTGGTCGCCGGCTTCATCGACAAGGAGAGCCCGCTCGGCCGGCGCTACCAAAGGGAGAAAGAGGAGAAAGGGAAGAAGGAGAGAAAAGATAAAAGCGGCTTTTACGAGGAGGCCCATTTTCTCGCCCCGGAGGAGATGGCCGCCCTTCTCGAAGAAGCGGGATTCCGGGACCTCGCCTTTGTTCAGACGCTTTTTTGCGAGCCGGAGGATCTGAGATCCGCCGAGACCCCGCGGCCCGGATATGGGCGGGGCTCTTTCGTCGTGGTCCGGGGCGTTAAAGAGGCGGGCAGGAGCTGAACCCAATTCCTTCCTCAATTAACACTGATAGACGCTACATATAGGCATCAGGTTTCGAATGCGACCTTTCTTCGGCGATGATGCCAACAAATTTAAAATAGTTCGCACCTATAGAATAACCTGGAGGTAGAATCGCTTGAAGGTACTGATAGTCTACTACACCATGAACGGCCACACCCACCGGCTGGCCGAGGCGGCAGCCGACGGAGCTCGCCAGGTGGAAGGAGCCGAGGTGAGGCTCCGCCGCGTCCCCGAGACCCTCTCTGAAACGGACCTGAAAAAGAGGGGAGCCGACACAGAGGCGGGGAAGATCTTCGCCAAGGTTTCCGTCTGCACCCCCGAGGAGCTGGAAGGTGCGGACGCCGTCATCTTCGGGACGCCCTCGTACCTCGGGAACATGTCGGGCCAGATGCGGACGTTCCTGGACTCTTTGGGCGACCTCTGGAAGAGGAACGCTCTCGTGGGCAAGGTGGGAAGCGTCTTCGTCTCCTCGGGGTCGCAGCACGGAGGCCAGGAGGCGGCGATCTTGAGCTTCCATCCGACCCTGCTGCACCTGGGGATGGTGATCGTTGGCCTTCCTTATTCATTTGAGAGCCAGAGGAGGATCGACGAGGTGGCGGGAGGATCGCCCTACGGCGCCTCCACCATCACCGGGAGGGCCGGGGAGAGGATGCCGAGCGAGACGGAGCTTGCGGGAGCTCGGTTCCAGGGTAAACACGTCACGGAGATCGCATCTAAGCTTGCGCGGTGATCCAAACCCCAGGGTCTGACTTCTCGACCCGGATCTCAAGTCTCAGGTCGGACCCGAAACTCATTTTTTGTGTTTTTCTGTGGCCGGGCGAGTTCGGAAGCCTCGAGCAGATTGAGCGTTTAAAGGGTGACCGGGAAGTGATACGGGACAGAGTTTAATAGATGTGGATCGATAATAGATGCTGATGATAGACTTCTTCCTCAAAGGTCGCCGCAACCCTCACTTCACAGGCCGAAAGTCGATCCTGAAAGATCTCCAAGACGGACTGAAGGGGGGCGGACCCGTCGTCCTCCTCGGCCCCGACGGAATGGGAAAGAGCGCCATCGCCGAAGAGCACGGTCGAATCCACGTCGACAGGTACGACTTCAGGCTATGGGTCAGGGCCTGGGACGGGACCGTCCTAGCCTCCGACTACGCGGACCTCGCCGAACCCCTCGGCATCCCTCACCAGGAGGACTCGGACCTTCAGGATCTAGCCAGCTCGGTTCGGACATGGCTTGAGGAGAACGGGAGGTGGCTGCTGGTCTTCGACGACGCCCCGTCGCCCTCGGTCCTGGAGGGGGATCTACCACGGGCTGGACCTGGGGGCGGTGAAGTGATCATCACCTCCAAGAGCCGGGGCTGGGGCGGGGCTTCCGCCGCCATCATAGAAGTCGGCCCCCTCGCCCCATCGGAGGCCGCCGCATTTCTTCAGATCCGGGCAGGCCAGGAGGATCGAGCGGCTTCGGAGAAGCTGGCTGAATTCCTGGAGGGCAACCCCCTCGCCCTGGAGCTGGCTGGAGCCTACATAAGATGGACGGGAATCTCCCTCTCCCGGTACCTTGATGCTTACAAAAAACAGCTCGACGAAATTTCGGGCAGAACGTTTCCGGGGTGCTCCGAAGCCCTTGCCGCCGTCGTTGAGATCTCGATGGAGCAGGTCCGGGCCGTCTCCCAGGAGGGGGTAGACCTTCTCAACCTCTCGGCCTTTCTCGCTCCCGAGGATCTTCCCGTCGACCTTCTCGTAAACACCTCGGCTCTTCTCCCCGAGTCGGTGGATCTGGGCCTTTTGGCCCTCGACCGAAGGGGCCTTGTGAGGCATGACGAGGGGTCCCTCTCGGTCCACCCTCTCGTCCAGGCCCTCGCCTTCGGCCGCCTCGACGATGATAGCAGAAAGACCTGGGCCGACGAGACGGTGAGGGCCATAGGGGGAGCTTTCGGCTCTTACCTGGAGGACCTATCCACCTGGCCGGAATGCGCCCGCCTCCTCCCCCACGCTCTCGCTTCATCAAAACGGGTCGAGGACCTGGGGGTCGGTTCTGAGCCCGCCTCCCTCCTCTTAAACCAGGTAGGTCTCTACCTCCACCGCAGGGGCGATCTCGCCGGGGCGAAAGCTGTCCTTGAGAGGCTCCTTGTCGTCGACGAGAGGTTCTACGGACCAGGCCACTCGGAGGTAGCCACCGACCTCAACAACCTGGGATCGGTCCTGCGGGTCCTCGGCGACCTCGTGGCGGCGAAGGAGATCTTCGAGAGGGCTCTCGCCATCGAGGAGGCACAAGAGACCCCGGACCAGCTCAAGATCGCCATCAGGGCGAACAACCTCGGAACGGTATTGAGATCCTTAGGCGATCTCGATGGCGCCCTCGCCGCGTTCGAGAGGGCCCTGGCCATAGATAGGGATGCCTACGGGCCCAACCACTTCAAGACCGCCATCCGGCTCAACAACCTTGGCGAGGTCCTCCAGGAGATGGGCGACCTCGACGGCGCTAAAGATAGCTATCAGCGGGCCTTCCGGGTCTTTCAGCAGTTCCTGGGGCCAGGCCACCATTACACTCAGAGGGCGCGGGAGAACCTGGATTCTTTATCACAACGGGGTTCGGACTAAAGGAAAGTGGGCGGGGGAATCGGCGGCCTGCGCTTGCGCCGATCGACCCATTCCGTCTCGACCCTATGGGCATCTATCGGCCGATAGAGGCCGGACCCCACCCTCTCGGATCGAACTCGTTGTCTTTGAAGTCCTTCACCACAGCATAACCTGACGTCACCAGCATGCTATTGAAGTTGATCAGGGTGCCGGTCTCGGGATCTTCGACGTAGGCGACGCAAACCCACCGTCCGTATCTGTCCTTTCCTCCGAGGTCGTCCACGTTCAGTTGGACCGTCTCGCCGAGAAGCAAGGTCTCTGCGAAGAACTTGGCGGCCTTCCCCTCTGGAGTGTCCATCTCGGGGGCGTCGACGTCTGCAAGCCTGACCCTACTGAACCCCTCGACGTCGAAGGTGTCGCCGTCGACGACCTTCGTCACCACTCCAGAGACCTCCGTCGTCGGAGCTTCCGACATACCTTTTGAGCCGCTCGTTTGGGACTGGGCGTCCTCCTGCGGCCCCCGCTCCAGACACCCGGCCCCGGCCAAAAGGGCCGCCAGAACCAAAGAGATCACCAATCCTGAGAGGATCTTCATGAATCACCCCTCCAATCATGGCCAACCGTAACGCCACTTGGGGACATCTTCGTCAGTCAAAAACCAGACCTGGCCGTCGTTATCGTTGTCGCTTAGGGGCAGGGTCCTATCCACCTCCAGGTTCGAATCGGTCGTCAGGACGATCGATTCGTCGGAGTTGTCCAGCCATCGGCACTCCCTGGTCACCAGGTAGCTCTCGCCAGGCTCGATGGCGGTCCCTTCGGGGATGGTCAGAGTGACAGATCTTCCGCTGGTGGTGGAAAGGGTCCAGCCGCCGACGTCCACCTCCTCCTCGCCTCGGTTGAAGATCTGCACCCACTCGCATCCAGCCTCGTTGTCGTCGCCGACCGGGTTCAGCTCCACCTCGCCGATGACCACCTGACGAAAGGCGGGCCACCAGTCCAACGGATCGAACTCGTTGTCTTTGTAATCCTTTACAACTGCAAAACCGTCGTCCACCAGCATTCGGTTGAAGTTCTCGCCGACCTCACCCAATGGGCTTTCCAGGTAGACGACGCAGATCCATCGGCCGTACTGGTCGGTCCCCTTCGAATCGTCCACGTCCAGGCGGACCGTTTTTCCCTCAAGGTGGAGCTGAGTGTAGAGCTTTGCAGCCTCGCCTTCCGGGGTGCCCATCTCTGGCGAGTCGACGTCCGCCAGCCTGACTCTGCCGAAATCGGTGACGTTGAAGGTGTCTCCGTCCACAACGTTGTATACCATTCCGGTGGCATTTATTTTGGGCGGATCAGACTCAATTGGGGAACCACTCTCGCAAACGGAGCCGGTCGCGGAGGCCAGCAGCAAAAGAATAGTGAAGATCGCCGGTTTTCTCATCTCTATATCCAAAAAAATCACATTACTCCTTAAAAGGCGTGGCCCTTGTAATAAACGCATTTCAACACCAAAAATAGATTCTGGCTGGGAAAGAGTGGTGATACTCTCTCGTGGGTGGTCAGAACCTCCTGGCCCTAACGAAGAGAGCAGCCGCAATCAGGGATACGGCTCCTATCGATAGGGGTAGTGGGCTTTTTTCGGTGTCTTCGGTATTTTCGATAGGCTCAGGGCCTTTGATATTTTCGAGAGCCCTAGCGGCTTCCGCTTGGACCCGTGGATCGTCGTCCTTCTGTGCTGTGGTCAGAGGATCAAAAGCCCGGGCATCGCCAATTTCACCGAGGGCCCAAGCCGCCCCGGACCGAACCATCCACTCCTTATCTTTCAGAGCCTTGATGAGTGGATCAACAGCCCGAGCATCGCCAATTTTGCCGAGGGCCATAGCCGCCTCGTACCGAACCATCCACTCCTTATCTTTCAAAGCCTGGATAAGAGGATCAACCGCCCTGGTATCGCCCATCTCTCCGAGAGCCCCCGCAACACTGGAGCGGGTACTCCACTCCTTATCTTTTAGAGCCTGGATAAGAGGATCAACCGCCCTGGTATCACCGATCTTGCCGAGAGCCCCCGCAGCACTGCCTCGAACCGTCTCAGATTCATCTTTCAGAGCCTGGATAAGAGGATCAACCGCCCTGGTATCACCGATCTTGCCGAGAGCCTCGGCAGCCTTATTTCGGACATATGAGTCCTTGTCATCCTTCAAAGCAGAGATCAGAGGATCAACCGCTCTAGTATCGCCTATCTCACCGAGATCAATGGCAGCACTCGCTCGGACTCCCGAATCCGAGTCCTTTAGATCCGATATGAGATCGTCCACCTCGTCCGCTACAGCGGGTATCGCCAACGCCGTCAGCATCAGCAGGGTCAAAATCAGTTTCAGTCTCATCTTAGTCACATCCTCTAGCGTTAGATCGTCGGCCCGATAAATTCGGACAGATCCCCAGCCCCATCTACTCTCTCAGGTCTTCGATGATCTCCTCGACCTCTTCGTACCCTTCCTGGTACCACTCCTCCTCGTCGGGGGCCAGCTCCTTGAGGAGCCTCAGAAACTCCCCGGCGTGGACCCTCTCCTCGTCGGCGATGTCCACCAGGACCGCCTTGGCCAGCTCGTCGTCCGTCGACTCCGCCAGCTGCATATAGAGCTGGACCGCCTCGTACTCGGCGGCGACCATGTACCTCACGGCTCTGATCAGCTCCTCACCGGTGAGCTTCCGGTCGTTGGCTAGACCCGCAAAGGGGTTTGCAAACTCTGGCATATCTTCTTCCTCCAATAACATTCCAACTTCGTTTTTACAATATCAGGTTCATACCGGCGATAAGCGTTTCGGTCTTCCTCAGATTCCAAAGCCAGATATCTCGAAATCGAAACGAAAAAAAAACAGCTGGCGGAATTCGGGTCGGGCCTCCGGGGGCGCGCGGGAGGGTCCTTCCTTCACTCCGCTCTTCGGGCCGCCGCCACCGCCATGTACATGAAGGGCGTGTCCAGGGCCGCGATCAGGAGCTTTATCACATACTGGCCCACCATCAGCTGCATTAGGACGGAGTTTGGAAGAATGCCGTAAAAGGCGAGGCTGATGAAGATCACTGTGTCGATCAGCTGGGACGCCATCGTCGAGGCGTTGTTCCTGAGCCATAGATGCCTTCCTCCGGTCTTCTCTCTCCAGAAGCCGTAAGCCCAGACGTCGTGATGCTGGCTCACGAGATATGCGGCCATCGAGGCTGCGATCACCCGAGGGGCAAAGCCGAATATCGCATCGAAGGAGGTTGCAAGTCCCGGGTCCATCACCGGCGATGCCGACCACCGAACAGCGATCAGAATTGAGACGAGCATCACGAGGTTTGCGATAAAGCCGGTCCAGACGGCTAGCCTTGCCTTCTCCTTTCCGAAGAGCTCGCTCAAAATGTCGGTCATGAGGAATGTGGAGGCGTAGACCAGAACCGCCGCTGGCGCGATGAACGGGCCGAAGGTGATCGTCTTGACGGCGATGAGGTTTGCAAGAACCGTCAGGGCGGCGAAGACCCCGACTGCGATCTCCACCCCGTATCTCACCGCCAGAACAGCACAGACCATTACGATGGTGAGGGTCGCGGCCGCCCAAAAAATGGGGATCGGGTCCATGGAGTTCGCTTCACCTCACTTTCCTTCAGATCCGGCTAGGGCGAAGTAGGCGAGGAGCGCCTCCAGCTGTATCCGCTCGTTGGCGCCTTCCGTCATCCGAAAGTCGATCTCTCCGATCCTGTCCATCAGCCTGACTATGGTAGAGGCGGGAAGGTCGTCTGAGTCCATGAGGCTGAGCATCTGCCGGTGGATCTGGATTATGACGTCCTCTCCCGAGAGCCCCTGGACCAAAAGTAGCTCGTCGAGGAGGCTTCTAGCCTGGGTGAACTTGCCAGCGATGGCGGACTCAATAAGCTCTCTTATCTGCTCGGGCCGAGCGGTGGCGGTGATCTGATAGATCGTCTCCTCAGTCACGGAATCCTCCATCAGAGATGCCGCCTGCAGAGCGTTGATCGCCTTTCTCATGTCGCCTCTGGCGACGTAGACTATCGCTCCCATCCCCCCCTTTGTCACCTTGACGCCCTCGTCCTTGGCGATCTTCTTCATCCTCTCGGTGACGGCCTCGTCGGAGAGGGACCTGAACCTGTAGACGGCGCACCTCGACTGGATCGGCTCGATTATCTTGGAGGAGTAGTTGCACGACAGGACGAACCTGCAGATGGAACTGTACCGCTCCATCGTCCTCCTGAGGGCGCTCTGGGCGTCGTTGGTGAGGGCGTCGGCCTCGTCGAGGAATATCACCTTGAACTCGGCGTCGCCCAGGGGCGCGGTCCTGGCGAAGTCCTTGACCTTGTGCCTCACAACATCGATCCCGCGCTCGTCGCTGGCGTTCAGCTCGATGAAGTTCGCCCTCCAGTCGTCGCCGAAGAGCTCCCTCACCATGCTGATGGCGGCCGCGGTCTTTCCCACCCCCGGGGGCCCCGAGAATAGAAGATGGGGGACGTTTCTGCTCCTGACGTAGGACTTGAGCCTCTTGACTATCTCCTCTTGGCCCACCACGTCCTCCAGGCTCGTAGGCCTGTACTTCTCGATCCAGATCTCCTCTTTTATCCTAGACCCCTCCCATAAACGACCTGGCCCCTGTCTCTATATCAAATTTCCCTTGATACCTTGGAGGCCACCAGAGAGGCCATCACAGAAGATGCCAGAGCAGCCTATTCAAAAGATGCAGAAAACGGAGAATTGTACAAGAGGATACAAGAGGGACGCAACGCCACAACCGATCAACATTCAAAAATTCTTATATACTCCGACGACCTCGTTATGCAAGAGAGGTGAATTTGATGAACATATCCAAAATTGTATTTCTGGCTTTGGCCCTTCTCGCGGTGCCAGCTGCGATGGGAATACCAAACCCCTCCTCGGTCTACTGCCATGCTCTGGGGTACGACACAGAGACCAGAACCAACCCCGAAACCGGTGGGCAGGTCGGATACTGCGTCTTCCCTGACGGGTCGGTCTGCGAGGCTTGGGCATTCTATCGGGGCGAGTGCGGCCAGAACTTCACCTACTGCGAAAAGCAAGGCTACAAAATCGAGAACCGGGTGGAGGATATGGGAACCTTCACTGTAAAGTACGCGGCCTGCGTCTTCGACGACGGCTCTGAATGCAGCGAGCAGAGGTACCTCAATGGCGAATGCCAGCCCTCCGACTGCAGCCGATGGACCATGAAGGACGGGTGCGACCCCGCGGTTGAGTCCGAAGGCCTCATCTCAAAGGTGGCCCGGATCAACAACTCCGCCGGCCAGTCAGCGGAGGACGTCCTCGGATGGGACGTGACCGAGAGGGGCGCGGACGGAAAATGCTACACCTACTACGTCGCCCAAGCTCCCATGATTGGGATGACCCCGAACGTGGAGGTGGACCGTCCCGCAGGGCTTCTGCCCTTCGACCGGTACATGGTGGATTATGAGGAGGCGATCGCCGCCATGAAGTCGATGCGCTGCGGCAGCACCTTCGTCGAGCTGAGCCTCTTTTGGCCATCGACCCCGGAGGCCGAGGAGCCAGAGTGGCACATCAAGACCGACATCGGAAATGAGATCGTCATCGGTGCCAACAGCGGAAAGTCCAAGTGCTGAACGGCCGGGCGGGGGAAGGGCGACCTCCGACCCTTTCATCCTCCCATTTTTGCCATTTTCCCAACTTCCCTTTAGAATCAACTCTGGTCCTGCCATTCCGCCAGCTTTCGTCTCACCGTTTCAGCGTGCGGGCTTTCGATCTCCTCGTAGATTTTCAGGGCGGTTGAAGCGCATTCTATAGCTTGAGCACGTTTATCGAGCTTGTCCAGAGAGAGACTCATGTTAAAGAGGGCGTTTCCTTCTCCCCTTCTGTCGCCGATCTCGCGGGCGATGGCAATACGCTTTTCGTAGAACTCGATGGCACGACGGGTCTCGCCAAGGTCGGCGTAGGCGTTGCCCAGGTTGCCCAGGTCGTTTCCTTCTCCCCTTCTGTCGCCGATCTCGCGGGCGATGGCAAGGTGCTTTTCGTAGAACTCGATGGCACGACGGGTCTCGCCAAGGTCGGCGTAGGCGTTGCCCAGGTTGCCCAGGGCGTTTCCTTCTCCCCTTCTGTCGCCGATCTCGCGGGCGATGGCAATACGCTGTTCGTAGAACTCGATGGCACGCCGGGTCTCGCCAAGGTTCTTGTATGCAATGCCCAGGTTGCCCAGGGCGGCACCTTCTCCCCTTCTGTCGACGATCTCGCGGGCGATGGCAATACGCTGTTCGTAGAACTCGATGGCACGCCGGGTCTCGCCAAGGTCGGCGTAGGCTAGGCCCAGGCTGCCCAGATGAGCTCCCTCCATATTTCGGTCCTTCAACTGCTGGGCGGCTACAATAGCAATCTTCAGCCAGCGAATCTTCTCATTTGGGTGCAGGCGTAGATCCAGAACGTATGACCCCGCATCCGGATAAGAGCTTGACAGCCGAAGCGCTGACTTGAGAGTTCCATCAGAAACGCTGTCATCCTCCGAGGTCATCCTCTCCTCTGCCCATGCCTGGCCAGCCTGGATGTTGGCCCACTCGAGGTCGAACAACCTCAGCCCGTCCAAAATGCCCTCTCTGCCCTTAAGGTAGAGCTCGTCGGCGTAAGAGAGCATTTTCATGTAGTGCTCTGAGTGCCGCTGACGGGCGGCGGCGCGGCCGGTATCGCCACGTTCTTCCTCCAAGCGGGCGGAGGCAAAAAGCCGCGACAGGTCGTGGAGGCGATATCGACCCACCCCATCCTGCCCAGAAGCCTGGTACTCCACAAGGCTCCACCTGACCAGCTCGCTCAAATGCCGATGGTCTTCATCCACGCAGACCGCCTCTTCGGCCAAGGCGTCGAAGTCGGCGGGAAACGCTGTCATCATCCGGAATGCCCGCGCCGTTTCGGCCGAAAGTCGAGCATAGCTCAAATTGAAGCTGGCCTCCACGTCCAGGTCCACCCCCTCAGACCCGAGACGCTCCAGCCGGGTGCGTTCGTCCCTCAGCCGCTCGGCATAATCGGAAGGGTTCAGGTCAGGAGTGTTGGCAAGGAAGCTGCCCGCAGCTCTCAAAGCCAGCGGCAGATGGCCGCATAACCTGGCAATCTCCCTCAAAGCATCATCTGCTACACCAGACGCATATGACGGTGAGGCAGAGTTCCAGACTTTTATCAGAAGCTCGACCGCCTTCTCAGGCTTCAGGGTGCCCAGGTCTTTGGCTGCAAGGCCGGGCAGGGTGAACTTCCGGCGCGAGGTGACAAGCACTCCACAGGTAGCAGGCGGGAGCAGGGATCTCGCCTGACGGTCGGCGGCAGCGTTGTCCAGCAGAAGTAGTGCCCGTTTTCCGTTCAGAACCGAGAGGTAAAGCCCTCTCAGTCCGGTTTCGTCATCGGGCAGGTTGGCGGTAGGATGATAAGAGCGGATGACTTGAGCCATGGCCTCGGCCGGTGGGAGTGGAAAAGTGCTTGTGCCCTTCAGATCCACCATCAACCGGCCGTCAGGATAGCGATCTCGGAGTTTCTGGGCGAGGACGAAGGCGAGCGCCGTCTTGCCGATGCCGCCAAGACCCCTGAGGCCAGCAATGGTCACGCCCTGCTCGAATCCGTTCAGGATATCATCGAGCTCCTCGTCCCTGCCGGTAAAGTCCTGTGGAGGCGGCGGAATCTGGCGAGGGACTGGTAACTGCTCCTTCGTCTGGATTACGTCACCATGAATGTCACCAGCAACGTTGATCTGCGATCCGTGTACGGTCTGACCTTGCTGGTCGAAGTTCGATTTGTCAGTCATGACTTTCCGTCTTTACTCGTTCTTCCTGGCGTTCACCGGCCCGCTGAAGGTCCCAGACAGAACCGGACCCCGGACGTCTCCAGCGATGTTCGTCTGATTGCCGTGGACAGTTTGACCGCTCTGGTCGAAGACCGAACGAGCCTGACCTCGCTGCTCTTTCAGCGCTTCCTCAACGAGCTTCGTCACCTGATCTGCGAAACTCCGATCCTCCACCATCTTCTCCGCCAAGACACCTTTGAGCGCTGCCTGACGATCCTCTGACTCGGGCTTATCTTTGGAGCGAGCTAGAGTCTCCTCGGCATAAGAGTCGCCCTTGAATTTGGTCTCAATCGTCCGGCAAATTTCTGCGACCTTCCCGGCCAGCTTCTCGCCCGCTGTCTTCGAGAAGGATTCCGCTCCCTTGACGAGAAATGGAACGGCAGCAGCAACTATCAAGCTTGGGTCCAACGGCATCAGATCACATCCGCATCGAAGATTGTCGGACAGCGTATAAAAGTTTTTAGGGCAATATGCAAACGTAGCCCCGATCGCTTATGGAGAGGGCCTTCTTGGCGTTCTGCTCCACCTCCACCCCAAGGCCGGGAACGCTGAGCCTATTTTGAATTGAGCCGATACGGTGCATGTTGCCGAAATTGTGGGGCGTGCCTTTTCGCATATGTTATATAAAGGCGATCTCATAGATGAGAAGAGATGTTGCATCCAGAATTTTACAAGAATCGGTTCGCCGGCAAGACCGTGATCGTCACCGGCGGCGGAACCGGCATCGGCAAGCAGATAGCCAAAGACCTGCACGCCGAAGGCGCTTCTGTCCACATCCTTGGGCGGAGGTTGGAGAAGCTGGAGGAAAGTCGGGGGGAGGCGACTTGTGGGGAGGCAGACCCCAATGGCGATCGGTTTTTCTGCCACCAGTGTGACATCTCCGATCAACACAGGGTAAATGAGGTATTTGACCGGGTCATGAGAGCATCTGGGCCAGTTTACGGCCTGGTGAACAATGCTGCCATCAACCCCTCCCGAAACGACGTCCTGAACACGGATCTGGAGGACTGGACTGCCACTATGAAAGTGAACCTCACAGGCGCGTTCAACTGCTGCAAAGCCGCTGTCGAGCAGATGTTGGCCAGAGGCGGGGGAAGCATAGTCAACATATCTTCTGTAGGCGGTTTGAATGCGTTCCGCACCCGTACCTCTTATAACGTAAGCAAGTTCGGGCTTATCGGCCTCACCGAATCCCTATCCCTGGATTACGCCATGCAAAACATTCGGGTCAATGCTGTCTGTCCGGGTTATGTCTGCACCGAGCTTACAGCCCCATTATTTGAGAAGATGGGCGAAGAAAACTTCGAGGCCCTCGTGAAAGCTCACGCTATGAATCGGCTGGGTAGACCCGAGGAGATATCTCGAGCCGTGCTATTTCTATTGTCGGAGGAGGCCAGCTTCATCACCGGTGTTGCCCTCCCCGTGGATGGTGGGTATCTTCTCAAAGGATGAAGCTGAGAGGATGATTACAATGATACTAGAATGGAGTTGTTCTTCTGGTCAAGAATATCAGTGATGTGAAGATCCCCGGACCTGGGGGCGATCTGCCGGTCTGGATATATCAGCCGGAAACAGTGCCCAGGTCCCTGGTGGATTTTTATTTTCTTCGGTTGACCCTCTTCTTTGGGTCGGCGCAGGTCCAATTAAGAGTCATATTTAAATATTTACGCGACTGATAATCTCAGATGAAATGGGTTTTTGCAATGCTTTTGGGGCTGGTAACGATATTATCCATATCGATCTCGGCCCCATACGAGATATCAGAAGGGGAGTTTGAACTTATGTCCGAAAACGCAACAATTCAAAAGGCGCACGTAAACGACATAGACATAGCGTACAAGGTCTTCGGCGAGGGCGAGCCGCTGGTACTGATCATGGGGTACGGATCCGCCATGGACCTATGGCCGCCCAGGTTCCTGGACCTTCTCTCCCGGAGCTACAAGGTCGTCGTCTTCGACAACAGGGGCATGGGATACTCGACAGCACCGCCCGGAAACTTCTCGATAGAGGAGATGGCCGACGACGCAGCCGGCCTTTTGGACGCCCTTGAAATCGAGCAAGCCCACGTCCTGGGATGGTCAATGGGCTCTCTGGTGGCCCAGGAGGTTGCCCTCCGACACCCTGAGAAAGTGGACAAACTTGTGCTCTACGCGCCGAACTGCGGCGGTGCAGAAGCCGTCCAGCCAGCTCCCGAGGTTTTGGAGGAGCTCACCAACACCTCCGGAACCCCAGAAGAAGTGGGTATGCGACTCTTCGGTCTCCTATTCCCACCCGAGTTTTTAAAAGAAAACCCGGAGTTCTACAAGGAGTTTCCGATGCCGACGGAGCCCTCACACCCTGAGAACATGGGACGGCAGGCTGAGGCGATCGCCGCCTGGAACGGCTCTTGCGACCGCCTTTACCAGATGGATTGCCCTGTCCTTTTGGTGGCGGGAACCGATGACGTCATAACCCCGCCGGAAAACTCTCTCTTGATGACCGAGAGAATCCCGGGCTCCTGGCTGGTCAGGTTCGAGGGGGCGGGCCACGGCCTGATGTACCAGTACCCTGAAAGGCTTGCCATCATAGTCTCGGCCTTCCTCGAGCCGTGAGCCTGTCGTCGGAGGGCGGCGCCCATGCAACGCCGCCCTAGAATACGGTGTCGAAACATTTTTCGGAGAGAGATGACCGGCAGAGCTTTTCTTGCTTAACCGGAGTGCGGCCGTCAATATGAACGTTTACAGCGAGCGCGGTTATGAAATGGAGCGACCAAACCTCTTTAGGTGGCGGGAACCGAGGACGCCATCGCCCCGCCGAAAGAATCGTGGATCACTATCAGAGACGAAACGGTGTTATCCCCAAATACGTACGCATCAATGGAAAAAATTTCGTCAAAAATCGTAATCAATTTTAGAACTTATTCGAAAAAACAATTAAATAAAACTCCAACGATTCTCACATGGAAATATAAAATGGATGAGATGCCAGGAGGCATCTCTTCCTAGATTGTTGTTGTAATAATTTGGAATCTAAATACTAGCTAGATCGGAAGCCAAATCCACTTGTCAGCCCCACGATCGGGGGCCTACGGCTTGGCCTTCTTTGCCACCTTTGGTGTATAAATTTCCAATCCGCCTGCCCGATGTACATCTTTCAGAACACTATCTAGCGCTTCTACAAGCCTTTGTGCAGCTACGTGAGACATGTATATCCGAGTTCCTTTGAGAACCATCTTTCCGTCTTTTTTTATACCTGGCGTCGCAAAGAAATCGACATACACGTCTCTAGGAGTTACTTGCATATATGCAAGATTCGAATAATGTTCTTCAGATATGTCTAAGACTAAATCACTCGCTTCAAACCTATAAAGATCCGCCATGTTTATAGACACTGCGTCTTCTTTGGAGCTGGATGCTGGCTTTTTCCCATGAACATCAGCGTTATTCATGATGCAGTCGCTCCTTGAAAGATATATACGAACTGCGAAGAAGGTTCCGAGACAACATCAGGCGCAATCTTATCGGTTGCCTTCTGAGAATCCCCGCTAAATACAACCGTTATTTTACCGGTTACAGAAGGACCGTATATCAACTCGCAATAATCCTTTACAGCTACCGCCATGCAGTCGGTTGCGTCCCTGTCGTCGTTAACGGCATAAGCAAGAAATGTTAGTGCTATGAGCCTTTTAGATTCGAGACTTACTCGATAAAATGGGCGCTGCGAATCGTTCGATCCCTTCTCCAGTAAGCCGAAAGATTCTAATTTTTTAAGAGCTTCCCCAATCATCGGCGGGCTCGCTGAAGTTAGTATCTCTAGATCTTTGGGTCTAAACTCGCGATAGGGGTCTGCTATGATCTCCCTCAAAACTCTCGTGAAAACTGTATTGCCAAATAAGCCTCCGAACGGCTGTTTTATACTCTCCCAGGCCTCTTCTAGTTCTTCGGGCAACAACAGCAGCTCTTCTTCTCCCATAATCTCACTCCATTCCATGTAACCTAATTACTTGTTACAATGTATATTAAGTATTCCCTAGGGTAACCTAAAGGATAACCATCTTTCCTCACAATAATCTTATAATTCTTTTTTATGTCTGTGATGGGCCCGATCGTGCCCTGATTTACGCGCCCACTTGCTAGCCCATGTTTTATCCATTATCATGACCACTTTTTCGCCTTTTCTTGTTCCAAATTTGGCTACACGTTCAGGCCCCATTTCTTTCACAAATTTATTGATATCTAAACCAATGGATTGGCCATAAGCTTCACATTTTGTAACTATTCAGCCTCCTTTCCAAGATACTCGAATCAAGCGTAAAAATAGATGACGATATATTCTTGAATAATAGTTAAACTTGACCGAAAACTTTATGATATATAAAAGACTGGTTATTG
>Ga0268285_1000707_pt1 | contig 18364 bp, 16 predicted proteins | sample saktaG_2_FD_190144 | JGI IMG/M metagenome (GOLD analysis project Ga0268285, IMG submission 190144) | Saline water microbial communities from Sakinaw Lake, British Columbia, Canada - sak_2013_06_06_120m | ecosystem: Environmental > Aquatic > Non-marine Saline and Alkaline > Saline ... | reverse complement strand
CGTGCCTGACCCAGACTTGGATACAGTAAGTTGATAAAATGCCAAATGGTCTTTTCGGATAACCGTAGTTGTTTCTTGCTTAATAATATACGCACTAGAATTTGTGAAATTAATGCTTTGCCCTTGATTAAAAATTAGTGTCGCGTTCTGTCTCATTGTTACCGTTGAGCCAACATTAATATCCCCACCTTCCGCTCCTAGGATTGAATTTGATTGCATTTCAATTGGGCTGCTTATGGTCAAATCTCCTTCATTTGTGCCCATAGTACTGCCACTCGGAATAATACAGCTCGAACTAATATTCGTTGATCCCATATCGCTAAAAGTACAAGCGTCATAAGCGTAAGCGCGCTTGATTCTAAATAAACCTTGTATGCTATCGCCGGATATATTAAAAAATGTAGTCAGTTCTGTTGTTTTGCCGTCTTGGTTGATTGCTTTAAAACTTGCCGTATATTGGGTTTCCGAGGAGAGGCGCTCAACCTTCCAGTTTCCTTCCCATCTCCCCTCTTTTTTGCTCCCTTCTTTTAGTTTAAGTTCTATCTCTTTGTTCGCGCCTGTTTTATCCTGAATTAAAAGAGTAACAGTTTTTATGGCGATTGAATCTTTCGCCCAAATTGAAAAATTTTGTCTTTCTCCAATTTTCGGCTCGGCTGGATCTATGATGAGCTGGCCCATAAATACCGGATCTACATTGCCTCCCGAAACGCTATAAATTTCTGCTTGTTTAGAGATCTTATCTGGGCTCCAAGGATTAAGACCGTTAAGCGGAATTATGCCTAAATATATAAAAAACAGCGCCAAAATTACTATACCGCATAAAATAAACAGCGCTGGTTGTATGTATTGTTTATATTTTTTCATTGTTTATCTTACTTAAGATTAACTTTCATTCCTTCGGCATTACTATCTTGATTAAGATTTAACCATTTCTCATGGTCAAGGCGAGGTGCGGTCAAGCGATAAGAAACTCTCCCCTCTTTCTCGCCATAAATCAATAATTGGTGTTCGCCGGAATTAACTTCGTACCAAATATTATTTTTGCCTTCGGGCGTTAAAAGCGCGACTAAATTATCCCAATTCTTTCCAAAATCAGTCACTTGATAAAACAACCATAAATCTGAACCTTTTTCCACTTTATCAAAATCAATTACAGAAACACATTTATTATCTTCACATTTCAAATTAACATTGCCTGTCGTCTCTTCTTTAAGTCCTGTCATTGAAGCTACATAGGTTGAATATTTCGTCCCCGCAATATCATACAGAGGATCTATTATATTAATTGTAAGCTTACTAGTAGTAAGTCCAGGAACTATGCCCCATCCAGTACCCCCAATAGTTCCAGTTATAGACAAATTTTCGCCGACATTAACAGTGTCGTCAGCAATATCATAAATAGATCCCCTGACACTCACTTGCGTATCAGCTACATAAAGATTGGTCGTTCCATTGTCGCTAATATCAACGATCAAGCCATTGGCATCAGTTTTTAATCTAGCATCGGCGCTATTTAAAATTGTGAGCCCGCCAGACAAGATTAATTCTCCCGATTTGGTCTGGATAGTGGCGCCAACATTGAGAGGCGCGCCAACATTGCTTCCCGGAGGAGCGGCGCTGGGTCCCGTCCAAGCCGCAATTGCTATACGAAGACCAACCGCGCCCGCAAAACTTAAAATAAAAATAGCCAATATTGAAACAATTGGCTTAGCTGAAAAAAATATTTTTTTCATAGAAATAAACTTTATTAAATTAAAAGATTTAATGCTAATATGATAACATAAAAAGAGTAATAATGATTGATAGTTATCCACAGCGACAAAAATAATAAGTTTAAATTTTAAATTTATGAACCTCCTCAACTCCTTATTTCCTCCCTATTGTATTTCATGTCAAAAATTAACCAGAAGCCAGCATGATTTTTATAAATACATTTGCCCTTCATGTTTAAAAAAAATTGATATAAATCATGATAATCTTTGTTATCTTTGCAATACTCCAACTCTTTACGGAAATACTTGCGAGAAATGTAAAAATAAAACTTCTCTTTCCGGGCTAATTGTCGCCTCAAATTACAGTAATCCAATTTTGAAAGAGGCCATTCATTTTTTTAAGTATCGTTATATCAAAACGCTTGCTCCGGCTCTTTCATGGATTTTGATGACAAAAATAAAGGATTCCCAATTATTAAAGAATGCAAATGAGTGGCTTCTTCTTCCTGTTCCTTTGGCAAAAAAACGGTTAAAGTATAGAGGGTTTAATCAAGCAGAATTATTAGCAACAAATTTATCAAAATGGCTTGGCATTCCCATATCTTCTGTTATAATAAAAAGAACGAAATTTCGCGCGCCCCAGATGCAAATTCAAAATCAAAAACAACGAAAAGAAAATGTAAAGAACTGTTTCAATATCAATCAACGCTTTAATCTTGCATTTTTAAAAGATAAAAGGATAATATTGGTTGATGATGTAGCCACTACAGGAGCAACGCTCAACGAGTGCGCTAAGGTCTTAAGGCCGTATGTAAAAGAAGTTTGGGGCTGCGTTGTAGCTAAATAAAAAATTAAAAATCAGAATGCAAAATAATAAATCAAAATATAGAAATGTTTTAATTTAAAATTTTTTTAAATTCTACATTATCGTTTTGACTTTTGATATTTGGTTTTTGATTTAATTATTGGAAGGGTGGCTGAGTGGTCGAAAGCAACGGTTTGCTAAACCGTTAACTGTCTTAATCGGCGGTTCGAGGGTTCGAATCCCTCCCCTTCCGAATATGAAACCTCTTTTTTCCTGGCAAGCGCCTGAATTTACCAAACATAAAAAAGGACCAATATGGTTCGTTATTTTTGCAATAGTTTCCTTGGGATGTCTTTTTTTAGCCCTGCGATGGAAAGCATTTACTATGATTGTTTTGTTAATCCTCGCCATTTTTCTGATTGTTATTTATGCTTTAAAAGATCCTCCCTTGCGCCATTTTTCTATTACACCTTCGGGAATAAAAATAGATAAATCTTTGTATAAATTTTCTGACATTTCTTCTTTTTGGATTTTTTATGACCCGCCCGAAATTAAAGAAATAAGTTTTAAGCAAAGAAAGGCTTTGTTTCCTTACCTATTTGTCCCCTTAGACAATACTGACCCCAATAAAGTAAGGAAGGTTTTGCTTAGGTTTCTTCCTGAAAGAAAACAAAAAGAATCCATCGCAGATAATGTCGGAAGGATTTTGCGTTTTTAAAATTCTAAATGTCCCCGTAGTTTAATTGGATAAAACGGAGGTTTGCGGAACCTCAGAGTACAGGTTCAAATCCTGTCGGGGACAAATTTTATGAAATTAAGCGTTCCCATTTCTGACATTCCTTATGTAGGTCCCAAAACTGCCACGCGTTTTGAAAGATTAGGCATTAAAACTTTAAGGGACCTGCTTTTTTATTTTCCCAAGCGTTATGAAGATTATTCGGCTATTACTCCAATTGCTAAAGCAAAAAAGGGAGAAAAAGTCTGTTTAAGGGCAAAAATTTTAACTATCCAAACTAGGCGCACCCCCAGAAAAAAAATGTTTTTGACTGAAGCCATTATTGAAGATGATAGCGGAGCGCTTGCTGTTATATGGTTTAATCAACCGTTTGTCACAAAACAATTAAAAAAAGGATGTTTAGCTCTTTTTATTGGATCAGTTCAATTAAATAAAAAAAAATTGGTCCTTTCTTCTCCCTCTTATGAGTTAATAGCTGAACCGGAAGCGCAGCCAAGAAGTCAAATTGTCAGTATTCACGGAAATAGAATAATCCCTATTTATCGAGAAACTTATAAAATTACTTCAAAATTTTTAAGATTGTTGGTTTGGATAAATCTCCGACACATAGAAGAAATTGAAGAGCATTTGCCCCCTGAAATTATCAAAAGAAACGGTTTAATATCTCTTGAACAAGCATTAAAAGAAATTCATTTCCCCCATTCTTTTTCCTTATTAAATCAGGCCAAAAAACGCTTATCTTTTGATGAGCTATTTTTAATCCGCATCTACTTAGAAAGACGTCGTCTTATTCGCGAAACAAAAGAAAGATCTTTTAATATTCCTTTTGATAAAAATTTGGTCCAAAGTTTTGTTGAAAATTTATCATTCAAACTTACAAACGACCAAAAAAAAGCGGCCTGGCAGATAATCAAAGATTTAGAAAAGCCATATCCAATGCAACGGCTTCTTGAGGGCGATGTTGGTTCAGGAAAAACTGTTGTGGCCGCTATTGCTAGTTTAAGCGTTATTCACGCAGGATATCAAGTTGCCATTATAGCACCAACGGAAGTTTTAGCGCGTCAACATTTTAATCAACTTTCAAAAGATTTAAAAAAGATTAAAAATATAACTATTGCCTTGTTGGTGAGCGCAGAAGCACGAGTTTTTAAAAGCCAGCGCTCCGCTAAAATTAAAAAAGAAAAATTATTGAAAGACCTAATTCAGGGAAAAATTAATATAATTATTGGAACGCACGCTTTAATTCAAAAAAATGTTAAATTTAAGAATTTGGCATTTGTCGTTGTTGACGAACAACATCGTTTTGGAGTAGAGCAACGAGCACGGTTATTAAACTATGAATTAAGCATTACGAATGAATTTAAGTCGGAAGTCAGAAGTCGGAAGTCGGAAGCAAATTCAACGCTCCATCCTCACCTTCTCTCTATGAGCGCTACTCCTATTCCCCGAACATTATCACTGGTATTTTATGGCGATTTAAATATTTCCCAACTCAAAGAAATGCCCAAGGGAAGAAAAAAAATTGATACAAAAATAATCCTTCCCAAAGAAAGACAAGAAGTTTATAGATTTATAAGAAAAGAGGTAAAAAAGGGGCATCAGACTTTTGTCATTTGTCCTTTAATTGAAGAATCGGAGATAATAGAAACGCGCGCGGCCGAAAAAGAATTTGAACGGTTATCAAAAAAAATATTTCCTGACTTGCGTGTAGCGCTTCTTCATGGACGAAAAAAATCAGCCGAAAAAAAGGAAATTATGGCCAATTTTGTTAAAAAAAAGACAGACATTTTGGTCTCAACTTCTGTTATTGAAGTCGGTATTGATGTGCCCAATGCAACAATTATGATGATAGAAGGATCGGAAAGATTCGGCTTGGCCCAACTTCATCAATTGCGTGGTCGCGTTGGAAGGGGCAAACACCAATCTTATTGTTTCTTATTGACTGAAATGCCTACTAAATTCGTTGTAGCGCGACTCAAGGCATTAGTAAAAATAGAAGACGGTTTCAAGCTGGCTGAAAAAGATTTGGCAATTCGCGGTCCCGGCGATTTTATTGGCCGCCGCCAATCTGGCATACCAGACCTAATTATGGCATCTTTAAAGAACATAGATCTTATTAATCTTGCAAAAGAGGAAGCTACTTTGCTTTTAAAAAAAGATCCCGAACTCATAAACTATCCCCTATTAAAAGCAAAACTCCAACAAATGGCGTCAAAAATTCACCTTGAGTGATAAATCAAAAAATATTATGTCAAAATTATTTTATTGGACGATAAATCTGCTTATTTTTTTACTTCCCATTTATCTTTTTCGTTTTGAAATTGCTGGATTGCCAACAAATTTTTTTGAAATTTATTTCTTGTTTGTCTTTATTTGGTGGATAGGAGAAAAAGAGTACAAAAAACATAAAAATTCAAAAGATGATTTCATGTTAATTTTTCACCAGTTTATTAACAGGGATCGCCTACTCTTCTCTGGAATAAGCTTGCTCTTAATAGGCGTTTCTCTATCAACTGTCTTTTCTTCTAATAAATTAACAAGTTTGGGTATTCTAAAAAGTTGGTTCATTGTCCCGATAATGCTTGTGTGGATGATAATCAATATATTTTCAGAAAATTTAAAGTTAAAAACGAAAAAATCTTTTTATCATCCTGTTTCCTTGCTTAAATCTCTCGCTTTTTCGGGATTAATAGTCGCTTTTGTTTCTCTTGGATATTTGTTTAATGGCAACCTCACTTACGATGGCCGCCTAAAAGCTTTTTTTGAACATCCTAATCATTTAGCAATGTATTTAGCGCCATGCTGGCTTATAGTTTATGGCTTATGGCTTATGACAACAGGAAAGAACGAAAAAAAGTTATGGCTATCATCGGTTATCTTAATTTCAATTCCTATATTTTTCACATATTCTTACGGCGCATGGTTGGGAATTGTGGCAGGAATGTCATTCATGTTATGGGGACTTATGAGGATAAACAGGGGTAAAAAAGGATATAAGAGAAAAAAAAAGAAATGGTTGTATGGTTTTATTGTCATATTGTTAATTATAGTTGTTGGATTAATTCAACTAAACCAACCAAAATTCCAGAACATTTTTACAACTGAATGTTCAAGTTTTCATTCTCGCTTAATGATCTGGCGCTCTGCTTCTCATATTTTAGAAGACAATTGGTTCTTAGGCATTAGTCCCGGCACATTTCAAGAATATTATCTTAATTATCAAAAATATTTCCCGCCTTATTTGGAATGGGCCGTTCCCCAACCGCATAATATTTTTTTGGCTTTTTGGCTGCAAACTGGAATTATCGGATTTATCGGATTTATTGTAATATTGGTATGGTTCTTTAGGACGGGACTAAAAGCAATCCACAAAATAAGTAAAAATAAAAAAGAAGCCCTTACGGCTTATGGTCTTTATAGTTCTATAACTCTAACCCTTATGGCAATTATGACATATATTATAATTCATGGATTAGTTGACACTCTTTATTGGAAAAACGATCTTGCTGTGGTTTTCTGGTTGATTATAGGCTTAATGAGTATAATTTCCCATCAAAATTATTCACAAAGAAAAGAAAGTCCTCTCTGTCAGAAACAATAAGCTCTTTAGCATCATAAATTTGTTCGCCCAATTCGGGAATATAAATTTCTTTAAATTCTCGGGTAACTAAATCAATCTTCCAAAAACTATCGCCTTCTAAAGATAGTTTTTTTTGATAATCTTCCGGAATAATATTGAGAAAGTTTTTTGTTGCCTCGGCGCAGTAAATACTTTTTTCATTGTTTGTCCAAACACAGTTTGCGGGAAGCGCTTCAAAGTTTAAATTAATTTCAGCTTCTTCTTTAAGATCGCGTAAATAAAGCTTTTTGTCTTTTGAATCCTTTTCGCGGCTATAAGAATAAAGTAATTTATTTCCTGAAGGAGACCAATTAACCTCAAGTCCGAATTTTTCATCCATAATTTTTTCTAAATCATAAGGCGGTTCTAATTTTGTAAAATAAATCGTTGCGCCATAAAAAGCGCCCTCTGGAGTTATGAAGCTAATTGTATCTTGCTTTGGCCAAGCTATTCTGAGCCCTTTCATTTCACTTGGTATTAAGGATGTCCAATTGCTCCCATCATAATTTGCTACGGCGATATTGCTTTCTTTCTGCAGGTCCCAATAGTGATAAAGAATGCGATTACCGTCAGGAGAGAAAACGATGTCTTGAATACTATCGCTTAAATCATATTTTCTTCCTTTTTCATGATCATAAACATATTTATTTATTTTTTCACCAGATTTTTGCTCTATAATGGTTCTATTCCTGCTTAACGCCCAAGTGACACCAGATAATCCATTAATCTCTGCGTCAGAAATCCTTTCCCAAATTTTTCCGTCAAAACTAATACGAAAAACTTGTCCTGTTTCTTTGTCATAATAAACCACTCTATCGCTTTCTTTATTAAGACTAATCCCCATAACTGAACGGTCAGAAAGCTGTTTTATTCTGGTTCCTTTCTGAATTTTTTGAATGTTTTCCTCAATTGAATTCGCTAAATTACTATCTTCTGATTGCGTAGTTGTTGCTTGACTACTAATAACGGGAGGCGCAATGGTATTTTTATTACCATTATTTGGTTGTTTGTTTGAAAACAAAGTAAAAGCGCCCAAAAAAAGGACCAAAATTCCCAGAATAATTATTCCAAATATTAGTATTTTTCTAAAATTAAATTTCATATATTTTAGTTGTCATCCTGAACATTGCCTCCATTGTCATCCTGAACCGCCAGAAGGCGGTGAAGGATCTTGAGATTCTTCGGCTAACGCCTCAGAATGACAGAGAGAGACGGAACCGTTCATATCTTCCATTAAGAATCTCCTCGACATCACATCGGAAAGATTTTTCGAATGACGCCCCGTTGTCATCCTGAGGGTAATCCCGAAGGATCTCATCCTTCTATTAAATCTTTAAACTCAGGATTCATACTTTTAATTAAATCTATTTTCTTTTTTCTTAGCCATCCTTTAATTGTCTTTTCAGCAGAAATTGCCTCTCCTGGAGTATTAAATTCTTGAGAATACACCAGTTTGTTAATATTATATTTTGAAGTGAACCCTTTTATTAATTTCTGTTTATGCTGAGACATTCTTCTTTCTACATTATTGGTAACACCAGTATATAAAACAGTATTTCTCTTGTTGGTTGCTATATAGACATAATAGTATTTTCTCATTTCATTGTTTGTTTTATTGTCATCCTGAACATTGCCTCCATTGTCATCCTGAACCGCCAGAAGGCGGTGAAGGATCTTGAGATTCTTCGGCTAACGCCTCAGAATGACAAACAACTCGGGATTCTTCATTGTCATTTCATTTTTGAGGTTCGGCCTCCAAAAAATAGAGTTGACCCCATTTATATTAACTCCGCGAAAGGTTCTTCAAATGACAGGAAAAAACGAAGTCGGGACCCCATTTTCTTTTATAAACTATGGACTGTCCAATACGTTATGACATTTTTGAAGAGGCCATAGTCCAACGGCGACACAATGATGATGATCCCATGCAACTTCGCAAGGATCTGCATTGCATTCACCATAATGTCCTGTAGTTTTGTAGTCCTCACAACTGCCTACTCCGTCTGTGTCACACCAAGCCGGTACCGCCGGTACTCCTCCCGTAGTAGTCCCTGGATCCTCAGGAAAATCTTCAGTCCACTTAATAAAATAAATATAAGGTTCTTTGAGGTTCACCAAAGCGGGGTTAATGGTATTTAAGATAAGGTAAGAGGCGAGCAGGATGAATAAGCCAAAGATAGCGTTGCTTATCCTTGATTTAGCTTGAGTAATCGTGCTCATCTTCCCCGCGGCTGTTACCCATTGAAAGCCAGCAATCACAATCAATATCATAGCGATTATTCCTGATAATCCTATGCCAAAGAAGTAAAGAGTTTTAATGTAATCCACAATACCTGTTGTGCTTGCTACTGTTCCTTCGGGGGTAGGCAGAGGAACCATTAACTTGTATTCAAAAGGTTCTCTTTCTTGAGGAATATCCTCGGCAAGGACGGGAAAGACCGAAAGAAGAAACACAGAGATTAATATTAAAATGTAGAATATTTTTTTCATACCTTTACATTGAACACAAATTTCCCAAAGCCGTTCTTCTTAAAACCCAAGCAATAAACCCTCCCCCTTCGCAAACATAGTAAGTCAACATCAAAAAGGCAAAAAGACAAATTAATATAATTCCCCAAATCGGCGCGGTGGCACCAAGAATATTTATAATTACTTTTATAGTTGCTTGCTTAACTTTTTTCTTAATCTTTTTCTTGATTGCTTGTTTTGCAATGTTTTTTACCGCTTGTTTCTGGGCGGCTTGCCGTCTATTAGCTTCCAATCTTGCGCTTCTGTCTTCATTGGCTTCTTCTTCGAAATTTTCTTTTTCTTCTGCCATATATTTATCCTAATTGTTTTTTTGCTTCCTCAATTTCTAATAATTGTTTAGGGTCGGAAGTAATTACCTGGTCTTCGCTATAAGAAGCTATCACTTTAATTGCTACATGTTTAGTCCCCGCGAAGAAAAGTCCTTCCCCCACTTCCCCCTCAAGAAGCAAATATTTTTCTTCTTGGGTTAAATTAAAGAGCCGCTGAACTTCATCAATAGTTGCCGGAGATTGTTTTAAGAGAAGCTGAAGGGAAGAATTTGTAAGGATTGGCTTTCCGTATTCCGAGCCCGAAAAATCAGCTACATCTTGCGTAATGGTAGTAAGCCCTAAATAATATTTTCGCGCTCTTTTTGCCATACTGAAAAGAAACTCTCCTCCCGCCTTGTGCTTAAGCATCCACCACGCCTCGTCAACTATCAAAAGCCGTTTTTTAAGTTCGGTTCTTACTAAGCGCCAAATAAAATTTAGAATCGTGTACATAGCTATCGGCCGCAATTCTTCTTCAAGGTCGCGAATATTAAAAACCATAAGCCCATTTTTGATGTCAATATTAGTATGATTGTTTAAAAATTGAGAAAAATTTCCCTTGGTATATTTTTCAAGCCTTAATGCCAAACTTTTTGCTCCCTCCATTCCCTCCAAAACTTCCTGGAGATCTTCTAACTTGGGAGGAGTTATTTTTTTATTTAAAAAGTCGCTTTCTGGAGTGATGTCTCTTGAAGCATAAGTTTCAGTAATCGCTCTGTCAATAATTGCCTCCTCTTCGGAAGAAACATTGCCTAAAAGCATTTTAATAAGCCCGGTAATTATTCCGAAATGCGAACGCAACGCATTTCCAGGGTCTTCGTCTTTCGCTGGAACGGGAATATCAAAAGGATTAATATGATAAGGAGAACTTAAAGAAATTTTTACAAATGTTCCTCCAACGGTTTCAGCCAAATATTGATATTCATTTTCCGGATCAATAATTAAAACATCGGTGCCAGTCATAAGCTGTCTCAATACTTCCAATTTGACAGCATAACTTTTACCGGCGCCAGAAACCCCAAAAACAACTGTATTGGCGTTCTCTAAACTAAAACGGTCAAAAAGAATTAGACCATTATTATGCCGGTTAATACCATAAAGTATGCCCTCATTTGAGCTAAGCTCCGAAGATACAAAAGGAAAAATAGTTGATAAAGGTTCAGTATTCATACTGGTTAAAACCTGGATTTTATCGTTACCTAAGGGAAGGACAGAATTAAAAGCGTTTTCTTGAATAAATAAAGCTGGTTTAGCGTAAATAAGTTGAGATTCTAAAACATTTCTAATCTCGGCAACAGCTTCATCAAGCTCTTTAAGGTCGTCTGCATAAACAGCGATATAAACGCCTGTCTGAAAAAATTTCTCTTGACCCGTCTGAAGGCGGTCTCTTAGGTCTTCAATATCATTGTAGGCGGTTTCAAGTTTTGGATCTCTGACTCTGCCTTGTTCTTCTAATTCGCTGATTTCTGATTGGATGCGAGCGACTTTTTTTTGAAGATTTTTTAAAATAATAGCGCTATCCATGGGATGAACAAAAATAGAAACATCCATAATACGATCTAAATTAACGATCGGCGCCAACCAAGCGCTGTGGAGATATCTCGGATAATTAAGAATGAAAATGGTGCGCAAAAATTTATCGCCAATTTGAATATATTTTGATTCAATTTTTAAGGCCGAAGGCGCAAGTAGATCCTTTAGGGTTGTTATTCCTTTATCATATGCTGTCAAATCTTTTTTAGCGCCAAATAAATTTGATAAGAACCCTTTTTTCTCGCCTTTTTTCTTTTTAAATTTGACCCCCATATTTTGCGCTTTTTCTCTTATGCCTTGTTTTCTTTCTATTTTTGCGTTTATTGTTTCAGAAAGCGCATTGTCTTCTTCAAATTCTTGTCCTTTCGTTTCCATATTTTTTCCTATCCCCTCTCTCACACTTTCCGGCATTGTTTCAATAACAATAAACTTTTTTCCAATTTCGGATGCTTGTTTTTCTTTTTCCTGAATTTTTGTATTCACAGATGATTTAAATAAATAATAAATTAAATAATTTCAAGGTAATCCCTACAATTGCAAGCCCATTTCTTCTGGCGTTGAAGCCCCAACTTTATCGCTATCTTCTCCCGGATTATAAAGCTTATAAAAAAGCTCTATTAATTCTTCGGTGTTAAGAGGTACCGCTCTAATGCTCATTGATGACAAGCTTGCTGCTATATGATCAACTCTCTGCCATAATTGAGATTTTATTTGATGAAAGCGCTGCTCATCAACTTGAGTCATTCCCTTTGTTGCTGTTTCCTTAAATAAGTTCAGTATTCCTTTTTTCTTGGCGCTTTCCCCCATAGAATAAGGTATTATTACATAAAAAGTTTTGTTCATTATATTCATGGAAGAAACTAATTCCTTAATAAAACTGTAGTACTCAGCCGTTTGTATTCTTAAAAGTTCATTCTCTTGAATTTTTTCCATTTCCTTTATTCTTTCAAGATATTTCTCCATATTAAGTTTTCGCGATTGAATAACTATCTGCGCAGAAAAATCAAGCGAATTTAAAAATTCTTGAAAACGCGCAATAATCGCCTCTTGTTCTTCATTTGATTTGAGAGCAAAATTAATACTAGAAATCAAAAGTACGGCGCGCAGAGCGCCTGTTTTTAATACTAAAACTCCTTCTCTGATTTCTTTAATGGGAACCAATAATTGTGATGAAGAGCCTAATGTGGACATAAATCTTTAAAATTTCTAATTAACCTAATTTCTAATCAAATCCTAAATCCCAATGCCCAAATCTTTAGAAATTAGTAATTAGTAATTAGCTTTTTCCCTTATCCAAGGTTTCTGCTAACTTTTTAAAATTTTTAACTTTTTTTCCGATAGTCCTTCTCTGTGTTTGTTCCGTGTCTTTTTTTGTTTTTATCTGTGTGTTGTTCTGTATTTGGACTATGCGTTTCCAAACATACATTTGAGGCCGTCTAATATATCTCAAAAGTCCTCTTATCGCATCAATGAACGGCCTGCCATTGGGTTGATAAAAAGCTAAAAGCAATGCTATGGGAAAGAAGATAATACCAACTAAAATTACATAAGGCGTTCTGACAAAATAGTGAATGCCCCAACAAAAAGCCGGCACAAATATCAAATAAAGAAATTGTTTCAGACTAAAAGGGCCTATTAGCTTATCTTCCATTTCAATAAATTGTGGCAATTGATAACGCATATTATTTATTATCTGTTCTCAAATCAACAACATTGCCCGGCTGTTTCTGTGTCGGTTCCGTTTCTGTTCTGTGGGGCATCTGTGTCGCTTGATGAAATAACTCGCTCAAGACTAATTTTCCTGAGTTAGCGTCAACCGGTAGTTCTCCTCCTTCATCGTACGCTTTAAGCGCGGCGCTTAATATTTTTCTTTCTGATTCGTCTAATTTCTTTGCGTTTTCTGATTTGAAAAGATATTCAGCTCTTTCCATGCTTGAATGTGGAGGCGCGCCCATTTCTTCCCGATAATTTTTGGTCCAATTTAATAATGTAGCATTTATCGGTCCTTCTTTTTCTTTTAGTTTTATAGGCTGAGAAGTAATAAATTGATTTTTGGTGTCAGGGTATTTTTCAAAAAGCTCACCAACTCCAATGTAGACGATCTCATCATCCGTTTCAGGCTGCAAGTCAGGAGTTAGGAGGTATTTGTCTTCCTGATCTATCGGCTCAATAACATGCTGACTTAACAATAAATCGTATTTCTCTTTATATAGTTTTATGTTTTCGGGCGCTTCTCCTCCTAAATTTTTAATTAATACCTCCATTCCCTCCAAAAAATCTTTAATGGGATAGAATCTTTCTTTAACGATGTCTATGGCTAACTTTCTAATACTTTCTTTGTCTAAATTGGGCAATCTCTTTTCAAGATTATTCAAAAACTCTTCCGGCTTGATATCGCCTATTATAACACGAGAAATTACCCAGACCATATCGGCGGTGCTATCTAAGTCAAGACCGTATTTCTTGGCAATCTCGCCATTAATATCAGCCGATTCCTCCGCCATCCATTCTTGGACATGCGGAGGCAGCTTTTTAAATTTTTCTTCAAATGTTATATCTGGCATAGGTCAATTATCAATTTATCAATTAGTTGCCCAAAGATCAGAGCTTACTATTGTCCCCCATGCCTGATAAGCTCTATCAATAGTTTCTTGGTCTTGTCTTGCTTTGTTTGGATTAGCGTTGTTAGGATCTAAATTATGGTTTCCGGGATTATTAACAATGTCCTCTATAATATTTGCGATATCATTTTTTTGCTCGCCCGTAAGAACCCTTCCTGCTGAATTAACTTGATTCGCGTTCATGCTTAAAGCCATAGCACTATAATTTTCAGGCGAATCTTTAATTTTTTCCCAATCGTTTTGTTTCATTTTAGAAACAGCTAAACTAAGACTCTTCTGGGCCCCTAAATCTCCGCTATATTGTTGATCGCTTCTATCACCCATAAAGTAAGATTTACTATAATCTCTGCTTATCTTAGCATGGGTATTTCTCATTCTTATATTATCCTTGCCAGGGTCAGTGCTATCGTCAAAATTATCGGAAAAGCCTCCTGAAATCTTTTGTAAAACGCTATCTTTAATAGTTTTCGTCCAATCCTCGGCCGCTCTGCCAATTGCTTTGGCGGCCTCTTTATTTTTAAGAACTTCTGTCAATTGTCCTGTTGAAAGATTATTTACAAAATCTTCGTTCTTAAGCTCGCCCTTCTTAATGGCTTTTTCCAAAACTTTTTTGCTTTTTATCTCTGCTTTTTGTTGTTTTTGTTGTTGAAGTTGTTGAGCCAATAAAGGATTATTGCTCGCGGCCACTTCCATCGTTTCTCTTTTATTTAAAGCATAACTGCTTGGATCTGTAATCATATCAAACCTCTTTCTTTCAAAGTCCTCCAACATTTTCTCATTGCCCGGTTTTTGAGCTATCTTGTACATTCGCTGAAGCGCCTCATATTGCCCTGGATCGTTTTTGTCTAACTTCTGAATAGTATCGTCTTTGATCATATCTCTTGTCGCTTTCTCTAATTCATTTCCCTTAAGCTTAGAAGTAATTGTAAGTCGTTCTTTTTCGGATAATCCGGAATAATCAAACGCTTTTGATACTCTTTCTTCTTTCGCTTTGATACTTGCCGCTTTCATCTTGCCTCCTCTTCTCGCGACAACTCCGCCTAATCCAGGAATATTTTTCCCTTTCATTAATAACCCGCCAGCTCTGCCCTTACCCCAATCTTTGGCTTGAGTAGCTTTTTCTCCTGTTTTTCTTTGCGCCCAACCGCCAAGACCTTTCTTTCCTACTTTGCCCATTATATATCCTCCAACCGCTCCAACAACCATAGATCCTGCTTTGGCCCCTTTAAGCGCCTGGCTTTTTGCCAAAAGCAAAAGAATAATCACCACCATAAAACTTAAAATGCTTGTAAAATTTTCTAAAAAGGAAACATTCGTTCCCATTCCCGCTCCAAATGTTCTATTGCCTGCCGTAAAACGCTGACTCCATTTTGCCGATTGATCAATCGCCCAGACCGCCATAGCGGCTAAATAAATATAGAAACTGACTATTACTCCATAAAAAGCCCATGACCAAAATTGCTTCGTCCATTCACTGAACGCCTTTTTACCAAAGGGCATAATGCCGAAAACCCATGCTAAGGGCGCAAAAATCAACAAAATCCACAAGGCGGCAACCCTAACTAAAAGCATTACCGCTAAAAGGATAAAAACATAGGCCGCTACTGCGCCAAAAATGACTACTAAAAAATTATGCATTACGGCGCCTACGCTTGCGTCAAAATTACCTCCAAAAAAATTTCCCATATCAGGCAGGCGAGCGCCAAAAAGCTCTGATTGTTTAAAGGACATACTTAGACCTTCAGCCAAAGAATATGGCGATCCATCAATAACAACAACTGACTGAGTTAAGAAACCCATCGCGCCTTGGGCAATATCCAAGAAAAAACCGCACAAAATCAAGCTGAAATTAACCAAAAGAGCTACTATGATAAGCCGTGTTAAAAGTTTTTTTGACCCATAATCTTTAACGCCAAGCATTATTGAAAGCGCGATAATCACCAACCACAAAATAAAAAAGAGATTGGCAAAATCTCGGCAAAAACCCCAAGCGATTTTTACAAATGGCGCGTCAAGGAATAGTCCATCATTAAAAGTTGTTGTCATTACAAAAGCCAATACACTTCCTCCAATTTGCATTAAAAAGGTGGTCACTATCGCAACAAGATAAAGAACAAGAGCAATAATTGATATAAAAAAGCTTCCGATCCATGTTCCCATGCCCGCTTGGGCAATTCCCCGAGGAACAAAAATCAAACAAATCGCTATAATTAAAAAAACCGCTAAAACAATCTTTTTTGACTTCTTTGATTTTAATTTATGAAAGAATTGAAACATTGAAATAGCAATTTGTCATCCTGAGCATAGCGAAGGATCTACTAATTATCAAGAAAGATCCTTCAATTGTTTCATTCTTTCAGGATGACAACTTGCATTATTTTGGTTATTAATTATCGTTTGTACTTTTGTTTCTTGTTTTTTGTATCTTGATAGGTTTATTCTTCCTTAAACCATGTTCTTAAAATTTCCGACATCGGTTTTTCATAAAGTTGAGTTACTCCTTTATACCATTTGTTTATATAGTAATCCTGGCTGACTGGCATAGATATTCCTGAATCTTTTCCATAGGCATCGCCATAAATATTAGGATAAGCCGTGTCTGCGGTTAGGTCTGGGTATTGGCTGCCATATTCTGTAATATCAAAAGCCGGCGGCGCTTTTACAAGACCAAGCTGCTCACCGCTTTGACCGTTTACATCGCCCTCAAACCATACCTTATATTCTTCTGGTATCTGCATATAGTTTCCGATGTCTTCCCAAGGCGCGGGCAGTTCATTCGGCAACCCATTGTCGCCATAGATGACCTGAGTAGTTATATAGGCAAAAACCTCACAAGTAATATCGTTGAATTGAGGCCAACGACATTCATACTTTTTCTCATCAGCCGGTGTTCCAGGATCTGTCGTCTCTATTAAGTACCAACCGTGTTCTAATTCCTTGTTTTCGCATTTTGTTTTTAATTTATTGTACGGACCCGGCGGATTGTCAAAGTCATCTTTGTTTAATCCTCCGCTTTCTACATAAGGATCGGGACATTTAGGATTTTCTCCTCCATTTTCGGGATTTTTCTTCCATGCTAATTGAGCTAAATCAAACTGCGCTTGAGTAGCAGCCGCAATTTTGTCTTTGAGGAACAACGCGGGCGAAATGATATTTTCTGTATCAATAAAATAATAACCTAAGGTATTGCCATCACTATCCTTGGCAGGAAATCCTATTAAATATTTTTCTGCTCTTAATCCTTCTCCTGTTACATATTCAGCCGTTCTTGTGCTCTGGTAATCACTAATAATTTTATCAACAATATTTTGAATATATGATTGAAGGCCAAAGCCAGTTGAAGATGTTAGGGATTGATTTTGGTCTATAATGTCTTGGTCCGTCACATCGGGACGATAAGCAATTGCAATTTTAAGGTCAGTCCCCCAAATTTTTTCCTGATAAGATTTATATTCTAATAAAGTGTTGTTGCGAAGTGGATTGTCCAGTTCCTTTATTGCTATTCCATCAACATCATAACCTGCGTTAGCCATAATTAGGGCGCATTTCTTTTTATCGCCTCCCGTTCCTGCGTTATAGGGATCGTAATACCAGTTTTCTGGCGGGCTATTATAAATAAACTTGTATTTTCGCGCCAATTCAAAAAGCATATCTCTTTTTATGTCTTCTTTTATTTGGTCACTGGGACAAAGTTCTTTTTTGTAATCTTCAAATTTTGGGTCAAATAAATCAACCCTATCGTTTGTCGCATTTTTTCTCGCCTCTTCGCAGATGTATTCAGTATTGCATTTGACATCAAGCTCTTCTCTAATACAATCCCTACATTCTCTGATCTCCTGAAGGTTACTTGACTTCCATTGTTCAGCAAATTCTTTATCTGTTTGCGGACAAACCGCGCAACCATTTCTTGCTGTATCCATCGCATCTTTTCCACAAACAGGATCACCAACCCATACATAATCAGGATTTGTCCCATCGCGAAGATTTCCGTCGCGAGTTTTTTCTTTTATTGCGTTAAACTCCTCTGAGCTCGCGGCAAAATAGTAGTCCTCTCCTATGGGAAAATGCCGCCAAGGAGCAAAAAAACAGGAAATAAAATCACGCGCTTTCTGAAGAGATTCTTCGTAAATAAAATCATCCACATTCTGAATTACCCGGCCTTCTTTTTTAATAACTAAACATTCATCACCCGCGTCACTATAAACCATCACCCCAAAAGGACACTCCTCTGCGCTCGTAGCTTTTTCTTCTTTTACCTTAAGTCCTAAAGAACGCACAACATTGCCAGTTAATTCGCTATCGTAAACTAACGGCTCTTCTACGAGCTCTTTATAAACCTCATAAGTTAGTTTATTGACATCTTCTCTCGCTTTTTCAATTTTTGCCAATTCGTACGCCTGTAAGCTTTCTAAATCAATTCTCTGTTTTTCCGATATTGCCTGCATCAAGTCAGTCGTAAACTGTTCGTTTGAATCTTTTAAAACTAAAAAGAAATCTTTTA
>Ga0268285_1000706_pt1 | contig 18376 bp, 14 predicted proteins | sample saktaG_2_FD_190144 | JGI IMG/M metagenome (GOLD analysis project Ga0268285, IMG submission 190144) | Saline water microbial communities from Sakinaw Lake, British Columbia, Canada - sak_2013_06_06_120m | ecosystem: Environmental > Aquatic > Non-marine Saline and Alkaline > Saline ... | reverse complement strand
ACCAGGGACTTATCGCGTGGCATGCGATAAATGACAACGTTCAGAAAACTGCCTATGCAACAGCCAAACGCAAAGATAAAAACAAACCAAATCCAATCCGGTACTGCCACAATAATCCTCTGTTATTTATTTAGAGCGTTTAAAACAAAATGAAAATTTATTCTTGGTAGGGTGGGCACTGCCCACCAATTTCGATAAAGGTGTGCATTGCACACCCTACGCAAAGCGAAGCATCTGGGCTTAGAACGTTTGAAAAAGATTCTTCACTGCCCCTTCGGTTGTGCTCAGAGTTTTTTGTTGGCTTCATAGAGTACCTTTCCTTTTTCAAGGATTTCTCGAATAAAGCAGTCACCCATTTTTATTCGCTGATGTACTTTTTCCGGGGTTCTAATGAGAATGTCCACAGGAAATTGCGGCCGTAATTTCATTCTGATTTCTACGGATTTGTCAACACTTCTGCCGTTAAAGGACCCTATGACTAATAAATCAACATCAGAATCAGCAGTAACTGTGCCTTGAGCATAAGATCCGTACAGAATTACCCGCTCAGCATGGAACTGCTCTCCAATTTGCCTGCCGAACTTTTTTATCTCGTTTGTTGCGACCACAGTCTGCACTCTCGCTTAATTGTTGCTAATAGAATTTAAAAAATCTCCACCTAATTTGGTTTTAACTTTTTACTTTTGCCTTTTACTATTTACTATGGCGGCGACTTTCGCGGGCAGGCCGAACAGTCGGATGAAGCCGGTCGCGTCGGTCGAGTCGTATTCTGCGCCCATCTTGAAGCTTGCCAGATCGGTCTGGTACAGGCTGTTCGGACTTTTTACGCCTGCCAGCGTGCATTGGCCTTTGAAAAGTTTCATCCTGACTTCGCCTGTCACGTTGCGCTGGGTCACGTCGACAAACGCGTCAAGTGCCTCGCGCAACGGCGAAAACCACAGGCCGTAATAAACCAGCTCGGCGTATTTCAGGGCGATCTGCTGCTTGTAATGCGAAGTCTCTCTATCCAGCGTCAAAGTCTCCAGGGCACTGTGGGCCGTCATGAGAATGGTGCCGCCCGGCGTCTCATAGACTCCCCGCGACTTGATGCCGACCAGCCGATTTTCGACGAGGTCCGCCTGGCCGACGCCGTGTTTGCCACCCAGCTCGTTCAGTGCTTCGATCATTTTAACACCACTGGTTAGCTTGCCGTTAAGCTTAGCGGGAATGCCTTCGAAAAAACCGACTGTTACATAGTCCGGCTTATCAGGCGTCTTCGAAACCGGCTGTGAGATAACGAATAAATCATCTTTCGGCTCATTCGCGGGATCTTCCAGGTCGGCTCCTTCGTGGCTTATATGCCAGAGATTCCGGTCGCGCGAGTAGATTTTCTTCTTGGTCTGGTCGACGGGGATTTTGTGCTTTTTGGCATAATCGACCGCCGCCTCGCGGGAAGTGAGCTTAAAGTTCGGGTCCTTCCAGGGAGCGACAATTTTCAATGATGGATCCAGCGCCATAAAGGTCACTTCGAATCGCACCTGGTCGTTGCCTTTGCCCGTTGCTCCGTGAGCGACGGCTGTGGCACCTTCTGCTTGGGCTACTTCCACCTGATGCTTTGCTATTAACGGCCGGGCGATGCTTGTCCCCAACAGGTATTTGCCTTCATAAACCGCACCCGCCTTGAGCATCGGCCAGACATAATCCTGGACAAATTCCCTGCGCAGGTCCTTTACTATGCACTTGGACGCCCCGCTTGCCAGCGCCTTGCGTTTAATGCCGGCCAGTTCATCGCCCTGGCCCAATTCAGCCGCAAATGCAATCACTTCATAACCGTAGGTTTCCTTCAGCCACGGCAGAATCACGCTGGTATCCAGCCCGCCGCTGTATGCCAATACCACTTTTTCAGCTTTGCTTTTACTCTTAGCCATTTAAAATGTCCTAAATGAGGCCAAATAATGCTATTTTAGCCTGCTAAATTATCACATGTCCACTCTCCCTGAGAATTATATCGGCTATCGGCGGCAAAAACAATCAAAAGCATAAGAAAAGCGTCATTACGAGCACCTGACCTGATTCTCAGGATGCACAGAAAAGAAAATAGCCCACTAACGTCATTGCGAAGGAGCGCAGCGACTGCGGCAATCTCAATCCTTCCGCGGAATAAACCGTCTATTTCCTTAGGAGGCCCTAAGGGCTGCGACAATCTCCTGCGCCATTGGCAAAAAGCCCTCATTCCATTCGATATTGGCTTTGATTGGGTTTGTTTTTTCGCGCCCCGCAGGCCGGTTTATTGCCATAAGTTCCTTTCATATAAGAATATGCGCCGATTTACCCAACGGCAAAATTGGCTTTGTTTTTTCAAATTCGTTTTCAACCCCCAGAAAATCTGGGGGCTAAACGAGATTGGCTTTGTTTGGCTTTGAATTGGCTTTGTTTTTTTGTGCTCCAAATGCCGATACATTGCCATATACTCCTTTCATATAGATACTTACGCCCATTTTGACCATTCGTAAATTGGGTTTGTTTTTTCAAATTAAGCTCAATTTTCGTCGTTTTCTACTCTTTTCCACCTGCTTTTTTCAATAATTTGCCTTTTTTCGACCCGGCACCAGTGGTGCGGGCTAAACTGTATTCTGACTCATTCATTCTCAATTCTAAATTCTCAATTTCACTTACGACATACTACATACCACATACGAAATACGAATTCGTTAAGTATTATACGAATCATCTCGCGAAATGTCAGGCTTATTCTCAAAAAATCTCCGTGAGACGGCGTTCTTTGCTCGCGGTGCGTATAGCGACCAGCCAACAACATGAGGCAGAGGGTAGGATGGGCAAACTTTTGCCCATGCTGTCAATGTAACGTGATCCGAGCTGCATGGGCTACAGACTTTCCTCTTTTACCTCGCTCTTAAACCGCTGAAAACCACGTTTGCTTAAAAAATTTAAATAAAATTCAAAAAAACATCGCCAATTTTGGAGCGTTTATGGTACTAATATTATAGGAAAGCAGAGATTTCGCAGCGATTGATTCAGTAACGGAGATGGTTTGGCTGGAATATATAGTCGTTAGCAACGCCGTTTGACGGGCATCTTCGGGATAAGCGGCAGGGACTAATACACGGCGAGATGTTGAGTTCAGGATGAAAAAGGGAGTTTGTGTGCGCGTGCTATAGCCGGTACGTTGGAAAGCAAAACCATGGGCCGTCGCAAAGTAAAAATAGTAAATTTATGCCATAGGTATTCATGCCATAGGTATAGTAATTCGTCAATTTATGGCTCAGTCATCGTAAATCCAAAGGCATTTACGCTAATAGAGCTTTTGGTAGTGATTGCGGTGATTGCGTTGTTACTCGCATTGCTCTTCCCGGCGCTGCGCAGCGCAAGAGAGCAAGGCCATCGTGTGGTCTGTCTGAGCAATCTCAAGCAGCTCACATTAGCGTGGCTCGCTTATGCCGACGAACACGATGGCAAGCTCGTTGCCGGATTCGCCTTTAATAATGAAACATTTAGTCGTCATGGAAGAACTGTACGTAGGATAGGCTGGGCGGGCTCGGAATTGTCCCCTTTTCGGCCACCAAGAGCGGATCCCTGCCCTGGTGCATTGAAGCCATGGATTAAGAACGTCGATATCTACCGATGTCCACGTGGGCGCCCCGGCCATCCGGTCACATACGCTATAGTCGTGTCCGCAAACGGGCGCGATGACGTGGAAGGAACGTACATGGAGGATGAGATTGAATGGGAAATGACAAAATTTGGCAAACGCGTCGGCAGCACGGTACTGAAACTAACCAGACTAACGGAAATCGTAAGCCCCGGTGCGGCCCAGCGCGCGGTTTTTATAGATCAGGGCGAAACGCCGCTGGATAGTGAATTCTACGTTCATTATCTATATCCTCGGTGGATGTTTCACTGTTCCCCGCCTGTACGCCATGACAACGGCACGACGCTCTCGATGGCGGACGGGCATGTCGAATACTGGAAATGGAGTCGCGAGTCTGTTCAAATACCCCGCGACATTTGGTATTGGAAAGGACTGCCCATTGAAGTGAGGCCTGAGGATTACACGCCGCAGACAGAGGATGGCATATATGACCTGCAAAGATTGCAAAAGGCAACCTGGGGCAGGCTTGGATATTAATTAGAGGGTAGGCCATAGTGCCGAAGAAAGTAACACAATCCGCCGTGCGAACAGTAAAAGGCTTTACGTTAATAGAGCTTTTGGTGGTGATTGCTATCGTGGCGCTGTTGATGGCGATTCTGCTACCCGCGCTCCAAAGGGTCAGAAAGCAGGCCAAGGGGGTTGTTTGCCAGTCGAACCTGAGGCAATGGGGAACAACACTTGGTCTGTACACTGAGGAGCATGAGGGTCATCTTCCCCGCACTCAAAATTGCATATTGCTTCTCCGAGGCGCCTTCCCCAGCACGGATGACCCGAACGAAGATTTACCTGAGTCAATTAATCCAATCGACACAAAAGGAATAGACTACTGCCCTATGGCTACTAAATCTTATCGCGATGGACAGACCGATGGGTCGTTCACAGCCTGGGAGATTGAGCTTGACGGTATGCCGCTACGAGGTAGCTACGGATTTAACGACTGGTTGTTTAGTCAAAAAATTTTTGATGAGTCCACTCACCTCGATCAACGCGGCCTACACATTTTCTTGCTCAGAGGCAGGGCCAATATCCCCGTGCTTCTTGATTCCGCACTCCCTGCGGCTCGTCCCATCGATCGATTCACCCCTCCAGCATGGGAGGGAGATCTTAGCTTCGCCTAGCCCTTCTGCATAAACCGTCACAATGGGCACGTCAACGGCCTTTTTTTAGATTGGTCGGTCAGAAAGATCGGGCTCAAGAAACTCTGGACGTTGGAATGGAACCGCAGCAGGTTCGACACGTCAAACAAATGGACAAGAGCCGGCGGCGTCCAGCCCGAAGACTGGCCCGAATGGATGAGGAGCTTCAAGGATTATTAAACAAACTGCATGGGCAGATCGGTAGGGTGTGCATCGCACACCATTTATTGATGATTAAGGTGTGCAGTGCACACCCTACACGTTGTCTACAGACCGGCTGCGAATAACTGCTTTACAATACGACAATCTTTTTCAAAGCTCTGGTTATTGGGAGTCCTTAAATTATATTTCGGGCATTTCTCTGCCGAGTTGTTTGTATGTTGCTTCGAGCGTTTCCATGAATCTGTTCCGCTGCATCCTTTCGACGTGGCCGTCGAGGAACAGGGCATTGATCGTGTCCTGGCAGTATTCCGGGTTTTCATAAATGACAATCTGCCTGAAAGGTGATTCGGCATTCATGGAATGGCCGCTGACGTAAATATAGCTGGGCCCGTCGAAATCTTTTGGCTTGAGCGGCGAGTCGAGAACTTTGGAATCTCTATAGTACTGCTTCGCCTGCTCGAAATTCTCGGGCAGCGTTCCATCATGGTCGTCGGCATACATGATGACCGACGTTCCTAACAGTTTCAAATTCGACATGGACACGGCATTTCGAGCCTGTTGTCGTGCACGTGCGAGGGCCGGCATCAATACTCCGGCTCCTGCGGCAACGCCAGCCACTGCTCCCAGGCTCGGCTCAATCCCCGCTCCGCGATAATACGAGCGCATTCCCTTAGCGTCGAACCATGAATACTGGCACGAAGGCCCCATGTCCTGGGCGATATGTGACAGTTGCGGCAGGACAAACGGCAGTTTCACCCCGGCGTTAGAAGCGAACATAGTCGCCATTGGCCAGAATTGCTGTACCGCTGTCATTAACTGGGTAAACTGAAGCTTCGAGTCACCATATTTGAAAGATAATAGATTGGCCGGCAGCTTGGCCGTTACCTTTCTGTATCCATCTGTTCCGCGTATCGATTTTGTGCCTGAATTGATTTGGCTAACGGCCGATGTGAGCAGCGCGGGATTCGAGCCGATGACGACCTGGTCGCCCACCACTGTCCAACTGGGCATGATCTGGGCCATCGCCAGCGGCATTACCGCCCATGTATACACGGTCCTTCCTTCCTGAACCTGTGAGCTGACCTGGACCATACCCTCGCTTTTCTCGGCGGCGAACTTTCCCAGGGCTGTCAGCGAATCTTCCCATAGCTTTGCATTCTTTAGCTTTGCGATTATTACAAATCCGCCCTGGGGTGATTGCATCGTAACGCCGCCGGGAAGAACGTAGGAAAGTATCGGCCCGCTGAGACTTTCCAGCAGGCCCTGACGAATCTTAAAATTCAGTTCCGCCTCAATTTCGGCGATTCCCTGTTCGACTTCGCTGAAATCATCGCCGATGACGTTTCTTGCTGTCTTCATCACCGTATCGTATATTCCCGCTATGTCGCAATTTACAGCGGTAGCGCTAATTGCGCCGGGATCGGCCATATCGAACATTGTAAGATTTATCGTTTTGAAATTTGCGAAAATGCCCGTTCGGGGCTGCGGCATTTCCATAAAACAATTACCAACTATATCCGGGCCGTCAAATCCCACCCTTTCTGTAAAGGACTTGATATTATTCAGGCCGAGTTCTCTGATTGCTGCTTTGATTACAGCGAATTCCTCCTCGCCCTGACCACCTTCCATCCCTGCGATCATACCTAAAATATTGAATACCTTCTCACGGTTAAAATGAATCACAAGGGCGTCGCCTGTCCCGGGGACATTTTGAAGGCAAGCAGGCGCCGGCCTGCTATTGTTGCCCTGCACGTACTTCAGGGCCAATCCTTTGCCGTCGTTTACCGCAAAGACAAAATAGTTTCCGACCCAGCCCCAGTATCCGGGAACGTCGCCGGGATCTTTCGGGCCGTGCAGTTTCGCTGAGCCTATCTCGATTTCGACAATGTCTCCTTCGTCCGCAAACGATTCCAGCTTTGCCAGTGATGCGGCCATTTCCGCCTTACGCGGTCCGGCGTCCAGAATAGCAAAGCCGTAGAGCGGCGGGCCCTGGGCGGTATCTTTTTGAGCGACACCAATCATAAACGGCCTCGCCGTGACCTGGCGAATGATACCTTCCGCCAAATCGAAGACATCGGCTTCATTCAATTCCGGCATCTCCTGGGCAGCCTTCGCCAGAAGCTCTTTCTTGATAGCTTCACGAAACGTTATCACTCCCAGATCGCTCCATATTCGGCCCATGATGGTTTTATCAAAAGCCGGTTTCAAATCATCGCCGCCGCTGGTCGCGACGAATCCGACAACATCATCGGGCATCATAGTCAATAACTTCTCGGCGGCGGAATTTGCTGATTCGACCTTTGAGGGGCACACCAGGCTCATGAGCAGCAACTGCACACAAACGGCGGATAAAAGCAATTTTGTGTTAGACATGGTCGTTCCTTTCCAATGAATAGGGTCATAATTTCGCTATATTACCAACTTGCAAGCCTATATTAGTCTCTTAGCGGGAAAATGCGAACATTTTCCACATAAATTTCAGACAACATGGAACCATCACAAACGGGAGCAACAGAAGGGATTTAGCTGTAGAAGCGAAGAAAAATTCCGAATCCCGGGTTTTTACACCGTAATAATAACACCCTCACGCCGGGTAGCCGAGTCACGGAGCAACAATTAAATATGTTCACATTATTCGGCCGGCAATGAATCGCAGACGACCTTTCGCATGAGTTCCGGGTTGCCGTCGGTGTCGGTGAAGAGTTTGAATTGTGCCATGGCCTGGTTTACGAACATTGAGATGCCGTCGATGGTTTTTATCCTTTTCTTTTTGGCTTCCTTTAACAGGAGCGTCTGGGCGGGATTATAAACCGTATCGAAGACTGCCATTCCTCTCTTAAGGGATTCTTTCGGCACCGGCGTTGCCTCGACGTTCGGGTGCATACCGATACTGGTGCAGTTTATCAGCAATTTTGCATCTAAGCTTTTTAAATCGTCCAGCGGCGCGAACTCGCAATTAAACTCGGCGGCGAGCTTTTCAGCTTTTTCGACGGTGCGGTTGTAGATTTTGATTTGTGCCCCGGCGTCACTTAGCCCGGCCACGATTGCCCTTGAGACGCCGCCTGCGCCGACCACCGCGACGGGCAGGCCGTTCAACTTGCCTTTGGTTATTTTCATCCCGGACATAATCGCGTCCAGAGCACCGGCGTAATCCGTATTATATGCTTCAAGCTTGCCGTCCGGGCCGACGAGCAGGGTATTTGCCGCTCCGATCTTCTGCGCAAGCGGCTCGACGTAGCCGCGACTTGCCCGGACGTAAGCCAGGGCGTTTTGTTTGTGCGGGATTGTGATGCTGAAGCCGCGGAAGTTCAGCCATTTTCTTAGCAGGGCATGATGTATAAACGAGTCGAATTCCTGCCGGCCCCCTTCCACTAACAGCGGCAGATAGAGCTTGTTCATCTGCTTGTCGCCGAAGCACGCATTGTGGATCGCCGGACTTAGCGAATGCCCGACTGGGTCGGCGATCACACCGTAAAGCCTGGTTTCGGTATCTATATAATCGTAGCGGTACAATTCCTTGAGGTCTTTGATGGTCAACTGGCCCGGTGCCGTGGTGTTTATCTCGTCGATACTTGCGAAGGTGACAAAGCAGCCGAGCTTCTTAGCGAGGATTCTGCTGATAAGGCCGCCGGGACCCATGCAGAAGATGATTCGCTCGGCACTGGTCTGGTGCAGCAAATCAAAGGCGTCGAAGCAATCGGTGATATGATTGGCAACGTAGATAAGCTTGGGTATCGCCACGGAACATACATTCAGGATGTTGCGATACAATTTCCCGATGTTGTCGAATTTTGTTTCGAAATTGTGTGTCGACAGGATAAGCCGGCCCTTCGAGCTTTGCGACAGCGCCAGCCTGATTTTTTCCTGGCCTTCGATGGTGAGGAAATTTTCATACTCGAAGTCGATAAATTCCACCCCGGCTTTCAGGGCTGCCGCCAGGATATCCACTCGCAGCTTCTGCGGATAGTCAATCGCCCCGCCCTGCTGCTTGTCACGGCAGGTTACAATTATAGGGAGCTTTTTATCGCTGGCGTTTTTTATCCCGGCGATCAGCTTCTTAAGCAGATCGACGTTAAGGTTCTCAAGATAATCCGTTCGCAGCTCAAGTATATCGGCCCCTGCCGCCCGAGCGGATTTGATTTGTGTCCCCGCCTGGTCGATATTCCTCGCTGCTATGGGAACGGCCAATTTTGTTTCCATGACACAACATATAGCAGCGAGCGGTTCCGAAAGCAAGAGCAAAAACTCAAGTATGGCACACAAAACCGGAATTTACATCGTCATTTAAAATGTTGCAAACATTACGTAAATAGGTTATATTACCGACTTTGTGTCGTTTATAAAACCCAGGATTGTAGCCTCAGGCATGTTTGGGTGGTGCTGTCAGCTGAAAAACCTGGGTTTTCTGTGTATATATTGGTTTTATATGATGTTAGAGCAAGAGATTAAAATTCCGTCCTCGCCGGCCGCGAGCTACAGGATAAATATCGCAGCGGACATTCTTGGCTCATTGTGGCCTCGAATAGAAGCCGATTTCGGCAAATACAACAAATTTGTCGTCACCGATGAAAATCTGGTCTCGGTGGGCCATTTGCGGAAGCTCCTGGGGCAAAACGAGGTTCCCACATTCATCATAAGCCCTGCCGGCGAAACTTCGAAGAATATAGATACGGCAATCTCGATAATAGAGGCAATGGAAAAGGCATATCTCGGCAGAGATACGCTTGTCATCGCTCTCGGAGGCGGAACGGTTGGCGACATCGCAGGATTCGCAGCAGCCGTGTTCAAAAGAGGCGTACCGGTCGTCCATATACCGACGACAACCGTGGCCCAGGCCGATTCGTCTGTCGGCGGAAAAACGGGAGTCGATTCCAGCCTTAGCAAGAACGCATTCGGCGCATTCTGGCACCCTGCCGCTGTTTATATCGACGTGGCAACTCTCGCAACGCTTGACGACAGGCAATTCCGGGCCGGTCTTGTCGAATCCGTAAAGCATGCGATTATCGCCGACAGTGAATTTTTCGATTTTCTCGAAAGCAATCTCGACGCGGTCCTTGAGCGAAAGCCTGATGTGCTGGAAAAAGTAGCCCAATGGAACTGCAAAATAAAGGGCGGTGTCGTGGAGACCGATCCGGGCGAGAAGAACTTCAGAAGAATTCTCAACTACGGCCACACTATCGGGCATGCGGTTGAGACGGCCAGCGGTTTCGGGCTGCTTCACGGCGAGGCCGTCGCTATAGGTATCATAGCAGCAGGTCTGATCGAGATTGAAATGCAACTGGCCGAGCCCGGCAGGCTTGAGAGAATCCGGGGAATTCTCGAAAAACTCAATGTCCCGGTAACATTGCCGGAGAATTTGGCCGATAAGGACTTGATTGATTTGATAAAACGCGACAAGAAAGCGGTGAACAAATGGCCGCGATTCGTATTAGTTAGCGAAATAGGTCAGGTTTACTGCAAAGATGGACAATACGCAGTCGAGGTTGCTCCCGAGGTGGTGGAAAAAATATTGGATAAACTTTAGAAAACATTCGTAAAAGGTCGTAATATGTACAGAGAACAAATCAAAGTGCTCGATTGCACAATCAGAGACGGCGGACTTATTAACAACCATTACTTCACAGATGACTTTGTTCGTGCGGTTTACCAGGCCCTTTCCAAAGGCGGCGTCGACTATATGGAGTTCGGCTACAGGAGCAGCAGGGAACTCTTCCCGCCCGAAGATTACGGGGCATGGAAGTATTGCGATGACGATAATATACGAAAAATAATAGACGGCATCGAGTCTGATATGAAGATCAGTGTAATGGTGGACTCGTATCGTGTTAAAGAGCAACACTTCGCTCCAGCCGATGAAAGTCCCGTCGATATGTTTCGGGCGGCTACCTATGTAAAGTATATCGACAGTGCCATCGAGCTTATAAATAAATGTCACGATCTCGGCTACGAAACGACCTGCAATATCATGGCCATCTCCAGGGAGATAGAGCCGGACCTGGTCGAATCTCTCGACCAGTTAGCGAAGAGCCCTGTTGACGTGGTTTATGTGGTCGATAGTTTCGGGGCGTTGTACTGCGAGCAGATAGAGTATATGGTAAAACTTTATCAAAAGCATCTGCCCGGCAAGACGATTGGAGTTCACTGTCACAATAATCAGCAGCTTGCTTTTTCCAACACGATCGAGGGTATAATTCACGATGCCAATTACGTCGACGGCTCGCTCTTCGGCATAGGGCGGGGACCCGGCAATTGCTGCCTCGAATTATTGATGGGTTTCCTGAAAAATCCGAAATTCAACCTTACTCCGATTTTGAAGGTACTACAGGACCACATGATACCGATGCGTAAAGAAATCGAATGGGGCTACATAATACCCTATTTCGTCACCGGTATATTGAACGAGCATCCCCGCTCGGCGATAGCATATCGAAAGACGGACGACAAGGACAAATACGCCGAGTTCTACGAAAAAATGCGCCTGCCCCAGGAGTAGGAGTTGGCCCCATTTTATTGCTTTATGTCTTTTCCGGAGGCTGCACTTGCTGCTTCAGGTCGCTGGTGAGCATGTCCCAGAGATGTGGGTGTGCCTCAACAAGGCGGGCGATATCGGCCAGATCCTTGAGCCGCTTGCTCTGCCTTCGCTCGGGCTCGGACCAGGCCTTCATCTTGCCTTTGAGCGTATCTTCCAGCGAAGCAACTCTCAGGAGGATGCCATGCACGTCAGCCGCGACGGCACGGGAAGGGAAATCCCTATAGAAATCCCCCGTGCTGAGCTGAATACTAACCGCTGAACGCCCCTTGAAGTTGATAGACCATTCGAATCTCTCGCTGTGGAATCCCGCTTCCTCAAGCAGTGAAATGGTACGCTCGACCGCCTCAGCGGCAACAACTAAGTCCACATCCTGGGTTACCATGGCTTGTTCCGCCCAGTGGTTCACCGCTACGCCCCCAATAGCGCACCACGTAATGTCCGCTCTTTCAAGGCAGTCAACCAGCCTCATAACATCATCGGTTCCCCCGGACGTCTGCCAGTCATAGAATTGCTTCGCCATCATATCTGCACGCTACCAAATAAATCGTCAATGATGTTCCATCACATTATATACCTCTCCCTCATACTCTACTCGTATGTATTCGGCTATAGCTGAAACAATATCAACTAACCCGGATTATGTCAAGCGTTTGGAGTCAATCCTCTGCTCATCTTCACGGAATAGTTAGTTTTTTTCTTGCCTTTTGGACAGGTTTGTGTAGATTTTGTAATTAAAATTCGAAATTGCTCATTCGCGAGGTGCGGATTCGCAATAACGAGAAATTGGAGATTAGGCTATGATAGGCAAAAAGATAAGACTCGAACGGATAATCGACCGCAATTCGCATAAGACGGTAATTATCCCGATGGACCACGGCGTTACGGTCGGCCCGATCGAAGGCCTGGCCGATATGCGGGACGCAGTCAGTAAGGTCGTCGCGGGTGGGGCAAACGCCATCCTGATGCATAAGGGGATTGTCCGGGCCGGACATCGAGGAACAGGCAGAGACGTCGGGCTGATTATCCATCTTTCCGCCGGCACGTCGATGAGCCCCGATCCTAACGCAAAGGAGCTGGTCTGCACTGTCGAAGAAGCAATCAAGCTCGGTGCCGATGCCGTCTCGGTACACATCAATCTCGGTGCTGAGACCGACAATGAGATGCTCCGGCAGTTGGGTTATATCAGCGAACGATGCTTGGTCTGGCAGATGCCGCTGATAGCGATGATGTATACTCGCGGGCCGAAGATCACAGATGAATATGACGTCAATAACGTCAAGCACGCCGCAAGAGTTGCCGCTGAGCTGGGCGCAGATATTGTGAAGGTCGTCTATACCGGCAGCGTGGAGAGTTTCGCTGAGGTAGTCAATGGCTGTACCGTGCCGGTGGTGATTGCGGGCGGTGCGAAAATGGACAGCAACGAAGACATCTTCAAAATGGTCGAAGACGCCCTTCAGGCCGGTGCCGAGGGTATATCGATCGGCAGAAACGCGTTTCAGCACAAAAATCCTACGAGAATGGTCCAGGTCCTGAGTAAAATGGTCCACCATGGAGCAAGTGTTGACGAAGCAGTCAAAATGCTGAAGGATTAGCCGGGGTGTGGGTGTTCGATCCGTACTCTATGATTTACGAGCAGGTAAAACAGTCAATTCCTAAACTGAATGCTGGAGGAACAATGCTATGTTTCGAAATCGAACAATCGCTTTAATACTCGTCGTAGTTGGAGCTGCAATATGGCTTTTCGGTTCTACTGAAGTAACGACGGGACAAGCTCCAACGAAGCTCGTCCAGGCCAAAGACGGCTCCGGCATCGTCGGCTACAAAGACACTCCGATCCTGCCCTGGTGCGGCTTCCACGTGCACGATCCGGACCGCCCTGCTCCGCCGAAAGTCACGCCGGGCCGGCTTGGCATCGACGAAAAGGCCGGTACCGCTCCGTCGAATGCCGTGACGCTGTTTGATGGGACCGATCTGTCCAAATGGAAATCTTCCGACTGGAAAATCGAAAATGGCGAGTTGATCGCCGTCTCGGGTGAACTGACAACGAATCAGCCCTTCGGCGATTGTCAGTTGCATCTGGAGTGGCAAACACCAGACCCGCCGCAGGGCCACATGTTCGATCGCGGCAATAACGGCGTCATGCTCATGGGACTTTTCGAGATTCAGGTCTATGATTCATACACGGAGAAGCTCTATCCGGACGGCCAGGCCGCCTCGGTTTACGGTCAAACCCCGCCGATGGTAAACGCCTGCCGTGAGCCCGGCCAATGGCAGACTTTCGACATTATTTTCTACGCCCCGGTATTCAAGGACGGCAAGCTCGAAAAAGAAGCTTATATCACCGTCCTGCATAACGGTTTGCTCGTCCACCACAACCAGAAAATTTACGGCCCAACCGGCCACCGGATTATGCCGGGCTACGATAAGCCCATCCCGGAAAAACTGCCGCTGATACTCTCGGCCCACAATAATCCAGTGCGTTTCCGAAACATCTGGATACGCCCGCTATAACCGGAAAATCTGCGTGAAAAGTTATTTAGGCCCAGAAAAAACTCCTTCCCGCAGCCTTTCGTCTCTCGATTATCGATAAGCGAATTGAAGCCAAAAGTCGGAGTTTACTTATTACCTTGACATGAATATAATTTAGTGCCGATAAAGGATTATACATGGGCCAAAAGGGAAACCAGTTCAGCACGTTTGCAGGTGTCTTCACACCTTCGATCCTTACGATTCTCGGCGTTATAATGTTCCTCCGTGCCGGGTACGTCGTCGGCGAAGCCGGTATCATCAATACGATTTTCATTTTGTGTGTCGCAGAGGTTATCAGTCTGCTGACAGTAATATCAATGAGCGCAATCGCCACGAACACACCGGTCGCCGGGGGCGGGGCCTATTTTCTAATCTCACGCGCACTCGGCCCGCAGTTCGGCGGCGCTATCGGCCTGGCCTTGTTCCTGGCCCAGGCCCTGTCTGTGCCCTTCTATATTCTGGGCTTCACGAATTCGATTGTGGCCAGCTTTCCGAGCCTTAGCGCGTGGTTTGTCCCGATAGCTCTGGGCACGGCGGCAATTCTCTTTACGGTGAACATTATCAGCTCCGGATTTGCCATCCGTGTTCAGTATATCGTTATGGCTATGCTGGCTTTGGCCATCGTCTCCTTTCTGGGCGGCGCTATCCTTCTATTCGATCCGGCACTGTTGCAGGCAAATCTGGGCTCGTCCTATACGAAGCCGACGATTGGATTCTGGACGGTTTTTGCGATTTACTTCCCGGCGGTGACCGGTATTCTGGCCGGCGTCAACATGTCGGGCGATTTGAAGGACCCCGCTCGCTCGCTTGTACGTGGTACGATGGCGGCCATCGCCGTGGGCTTTGTCATTTATTTGTCCGAAATTATTTTATGCGGCGGTTCGCAGCAACGCGTTGATCTGCAGGCCCAGCCGTTTGAGATGCTGGTAAAGAATGCCCTGTGGGGCACCGGCTTTCTGGTCATGGGAGGTGTCTTCGCAGCGACGATATCCAGTGCGGTCGGCTCGTTCCTCGGTGCTCCGAGGGTGCTGCAGGCCCTGGCGAGAGACCGGATATTCCCGATACTCGGCATATTCGGCCACGGTTCGAAGGATAAGGACGAGCCGCGATACGGGCTTGTCTTGACGCTGGGCCTGACGTTAGGCGTCATTCTGATACTTGGCGGCGGTGACTCGATGTCTGCTTTCGATATGATTGCCGCTATTGTCACTATGTTCTTTTTGTGTACCTACGGCATGATCAATTTGGCTGCTTTTGTCGAATCTTTCGGCGCGAATCCGTCTTTTCGGCCGAGTTTCCGGTTCTACCACTGGACTACTTCGATTCTCGGATTTGTTGGCTGCCTGGTGGTGATGATTCTGATCGACGCGTTTGCCGCCCTGGCGGCTATCCTCGTCATTGCCGGGATATATTTGTTTCTGAGCCGCAGGGTATTTCGCTCGGCATTCGGTGACGCCCGACTGGGTTTTCAATATGCATTAGTGGTTCGAACGCTGCAAAAACTTCGCCGGATGACGCCGCATGCAAAGAACTGGCGCCCTACCTTCCTTGTCATGGCGGGCAACACACAGACGCACATGGCGCTGATCAAGTATGCGGTCTGGATGGAAGGCGGGCGAGGCCTTGTCACGGCGGCACAGGTCATCTCGGGCGACCTTGAGACTTACGCCGCTCGCGTCGAGAGCCTCCGTGCGGCGATGGACACGTTTCTTCGGAACAACTCACTTGCGGTCTTTCCGGAGGTTGTCTTTGCCGAGGACATGGATGAGGGTATTCGTACGCTGGCACAGGCCCATTCTATCGGTCCGCTTAAGCCCAACACGGTATTGTTTGGCTGGCCTCACAGCGCCGAGCGTGCCGAAGTGATGTTCCGTAACGTCTGGAGTATCGCTGCGATGGGCAAGAGTATGGTGATTGTGGCCGACAAGGGTTTGCCGTCGGAAGTTCGGCCCCGGCGGCGAATTGATATCTGGTGGAGGGGCCAGCAGAACGGATCGCTGATGGCTACGCTTGCGCACTTGCTGACACAGAACTGGGAGTGGCGTGACAGTTACATCAGGATTCTTCGTGTCATCGGGGATGCCGCCGGTCGTGACTCATCGCGTCAGGCCGTCCGCAAACTCGTCGAGGCTACCCGCATCCGGGCCGAACCCCGCGTAATCGTATCCGCGGAACCATTCGGCGATGTGTTTCGAAGCCATTCCGCAAAAGCGGATGTGATATTTTTCGGTATGCAACCCTCAGATGATGAAACATCCACTCAGCTCTACAGCCGCATCTCCGATCTCCTGGCGGACATGCCGACAACAATCCTTGTCCATTCCAGCGGTGAAGCCGATGTGTTCGTATAACCACGGGCTTTATTTATTGTTTCGCTGAGACGTACTCGTAAAGATATCTGACTACGGATGGCTTTGCATCTTCAAAAAACGCACCGCGACCCGGACTCTGAGTAGCATTTTCATAGCTGTGCAAAGGAGCAATAGAGGCCTTTACGGCAAACGGGCGTTCGACTTCTCGAATAGGTATTAAATTCATCGTGAGTTTCTCACCCACTTTTCTGCGGCAATTCTTGCTGTATACGCCCCGAAAACTCAAGCTCTCGCCCTGGCAACTGCATCTTTCTCCGCTCGCTAAAATGCATTCGATTCTAACTCTGCCGTCATCGCTTTTCAGCCGCCGGAATACCCGGGCGTTACAGATTCCGTTGAACGTCTGGTCGTCAAGGGGGGCAAGGACTTTTGAGCAAAGCTCGTCGTAGATCCTCGAATTCAAATTGATTAATCCCTCTTGCTCGTTACTCAGGGACTCTTTCAGAACGTTGCGCAATGAGCGAATGTCCAGCCAGAATATTTTATGCTCCAGCCTGTTCAGGATGCTCAAAAGCTCAATGCCGAAATGCTTGGGTAAGTGGAACGCCCGCTTTAAGCTTTCGTTGAAGATAATGTGGCAGATTTCACGCTTGTCATCCCAATCCAATTCCAGAAGCATTCCTGCAATACTGTTCGCCACTATGTCTTCATTCTCGCCATCAGCCATTATGTTGCCGACTATGTTCCGTATGTGAACTAAGTGCTTTTTGCCCGCCTGCTCGATAGCATATTTTAGCGGTTCTCTCATATCTGCCTTAAATTGCATATCGAAATGCGCCGATAGCGTTGGGTCGTACACATCCGACAACAGGCCTAAAAAACGCCTGTACGTTTGCTGATATTTCTCCGGCCCATACGATGAGAATCGCAGCATTACTTCTCTGAACGGCTGGTAGTTTTCGTTATCGTCCACCGATTTAAGAATCTCGCCCAGATAATGGCGAAATCTGTCCGCAATCGTAGCCAGGCGGCTGTCTCTCATCGCGTGCATCTGATAGAGCAATTTATTCAGGCATTCTTCCTGCCGCTCGGGATTGAATAACTCTGAAATAATGCCGATGCTTGTATCCGGCCAGGTCGCGATAATCCGTTCATACCGTGACGTTTCGGTCTCTTTTTTCGGTCTTCGGCGGCGATTTTCAAATAACCAGAAAACAGGCGAACTCAGCAGAAAATAATAGCCCGGATGCCTGGCGTTTTTCCAGATGCGCCTCAGCTCGTTGACGGCAAGTGACATCACTAAAAAAGCCAGCGGTATACGGATTGCGGCTGCTAATTTATCACCCATCGTATCCACGAAGAATGCGTCCATCACAAGTAGAGCGACGATCAGGTTGACAAGGATTGCCATTACCAGGTGGCGCGCAAGTTCTCTCATGTTGTTTCTGCTTAAGGTCATCGTATTTTCTCCGTAAAACAGATTCACAGATTCCTTTCCAAAACAATTATCCCAGCCGAGAACGCAGAGCGAGAAAATCTACGTATCTCAACCTAAAATACCCTTTTATCGGTACATCGACAAAAAGAGCTGTTTCAGCACAGAAAATCCGCCCACAAAACGAAAAAAACCGATAAAAAACACCCAAAATGGCATATATGCAGAAATGATATCAAATATAGAAAAGGCCGAATCATACTCAATAAAGGACATTTTTTGTTTACTTCCGATAATAATAGTCCTGAGATATGATTGCAAATGAGTTGATCTCGTATGCTATGAAATCCCACTGTTTACACATTCCTGCATGAGTATTTGTCATTCCCGCAGAAGCGGGAATCCGCTAAATCCAATACGTTCATGGATCCCTGCTTTCGCAAAATACGTGTTTAGCCAGGGAAAAGCCATCCCCATCCCAATAAACGACAATTGGGATGAGGCTGCCACCTAATAGATTATACCAATTGTGATTAAAATCTGCGCCTCTGTCATCTCGACCGGAGGGCCGCGGAGCGGCCTGAAGTGGAGAGATCTGGCTGCGAACGAAAAGCAAGTTCA
>Ga0268285_1000699_pt1 | contig 18565 bp, 26 predicted proteins | sample saktaG_2_FD_190144 | JGI IMG/M metagenome (GOLD analysis project Ga0268285, IMG submission 190144) | Saline water microbial communities from Sakinaw Lake, British Columbia, Canada - sak_2013_06_06_120m | ecosystem: Environmental > Aquatic > Non-marine Saline and Alkaline > Saline ... | reverse complement strand
CGGTAAAAGTGAGGGGGTTGGGAGCTAAAAACCTTCCACCTCTTGCCCTGTAGGATTAAAACACCACCCTTTAGCTCCCCAAAACAATCGATTTCTCAAAAATTCTAATCAATTCACGGATTAAGGTCAGCGTTTATCGCTTGACAAAGAAAGGAAACCTATTATAATTAAAGTAATAATAACTATTATCAATTAAATGATTAGGAGAACGAAACAAAGAGAAGCTATACTCAGGGTGTTGAGAGATATGAATTCTCATCCTACGGCTGATTGGATATACGGTGAGGTAAGGAAGGAGATACCGAATATCAGCCTGGGGACGGTGTATCGCAATCTCAGGCTGTTATGTGAAAAGGGGGAGATTCTGGAGCTGGGCCTCTGCGGGACTTTGAGCAGATTCGATGGCAGGCGAGATAATCACTACCATTTCAGGTGTGAAAACTGCGGCCGGGTCTTTGATGTGGATGAACCGATAAATGAAGACATTGATAGGAAAGTCGCCCGGAAAACAGGCTTTAGTATCTCGTACCATAGGCTTGAGCTTCGCGGGATATGCAGGGACTGCCAGGACGGGCTGTCAGCAAACGATGGACAGGTGCCGTAGGAGGTCATTTATGCAGCTTAAAGGAAGTAGAACCGAAGAAAACTTGCGCAAGGCTTTTCAAAGGGAATTACATGCCCAGGCCAGCTATAGGTATTTTGCTTCTGCAGCCAGGGAAGCTGGCCTGGAAGAAGTGGCTGATATATTTTTAGCCACGGCTCAGAACGAGGCTGAGCATGCCAGGCATGAGTTTAGTTTCCTTGGCGATGTTGGAGATGCTGAGGCGAATTTGAAGTTAGCTATTGGGAGTGAACATGAAGAGGCGACCGGGTTGTATCCTGAGGCGGCAGAAGTGGCCGAGGAAGAGGGCTTCGCCGAGATTGCTGATTTCTTCCGCAGGATGGGGAAGGTTGAGGAGAGGCATGAGAAGAATTATCGTGAGCTGTTGGACACACTGGACAAGGGTGAGACTTTTGAAGGGAGGACAGTAGGGTATTCAGCGATTGAGATGGCGCAGCTGATGTTACCTAACCAAACCAATCCAGCCGGCTTTGTGCATGGTGGGGAGTTGATGAAGCTGATGGATAATGCTGCCGGCGTAGTAGCCGCTCGCCATAGCCATGCTAACGTTGTGACTGCCCTGGTGGAGGGCATCAATTTCCATAGTCCGGTCCGTGTCGGAGACCTGGTAATAGTCCATGGCAGAATCACCTTCACCAGCCGCTCATCTATGGAGATACAAATTGAGGTTGAGGCTGAGAACCTTCTTACCGGGAAGAGGCTTCAGGTGCTGACTTCTTATTATATAATGGTAGCTGTGGATGCTGAAGGAAAGCCTATAGAGGTGCCACCGCTAATTGTTAACACTGAGGAAGAGGAGAGACTTTTTAATGAGGGGTTGGCGAGATACCAAGCTCGAAAGGCCAAATCTGGAAAGTGAAGGGGGATAAGTAGATGGAAAATGAGCAGGCAAAAACTATAGAAGCGCTTCGGTATGCTATTCAGATGGAAGTTGATGGTAAGGAATACTACCGGAAAGTCAGCCAGGAGAGTACTAACAAGGTAGGCAAAGAGCTTTTTGAATGGTTGGCTGCTGAGGAGGACAAGCATCGGCAGAGATTTGAAGACATATATAAGGCGATTAAGAATGAGGAAGCCTGGCCTGAGATTGACATTCAGCCTGAGGAAAGAAGCGACCCGGGCACCTTATTTTTCAAGGCGATGGAGGCGGCTGACCCAGATATTAAGGCAGCCCCTGCTGAACTTGATGCTATAGCCAAGGCTATAGAGATGGAAAACAAGACTGAGGATTTCTACAGGAGCCAGGGCGGAAAGGCTATCTACGATGCTGAGAAAAAGTTTTATGAGGCTTTGGCTGCTGAAGAGAGAGGTCACTACCTGGCTCTGGTTGACTACCGGGAGTACCTTATTGACCCAGCAGGTTGGTTTACCAAGATAGAGCACCACTCTCTGGATGGAGGCTAAGGAGGCAATGAAAATGGATGGAGAAAATATGTTAGAGATTAAACAGCTAAGTGTGGCAGTGGGTGATAAGGAGATTTTGCATGATGTAAATTTGAGTATTAAGGCTGGGGAGACGCACGTCCTTTTTGGTCCCAATGGCAGCGGCAAGACTACCCTCCTCATGGCGATAATGGGTTCTCCTAAATATCAGGTAACCGGGGGCAGCATTATCTTTAAAGGCAAGGATATAGTGGGATTACCCATGGATGAGAGAGCTCGCCTGGGAATTGGTATGTCTCTCCAGAGACCGCCAGTTGTTCGCGGGGTGAGGACTCGTGATTTAGTAGCTGCCTGTATTAGAGGAGAGATAAGCGAGGGAAGTGTAGACAGAATAGCAAGGAAAGCCAATCTGACCGAGCTTATGGACAGGGAGATAAACTACGGATTTTCTGGAGGGGAAATAAAACGCTCGGAGCTTGTGCAGTTACTCGCTCAGAATCCAGACCTGGCCTTGTTAGATGAACCTGAGTCTGGCGTTGACCTGGTAAATATAGTATTAATCGGTGAGCTAATAAGAGAGCTTCTGCAGAAAGAATGTCCAATACATGACCGGAGCCATGCTGGCCTTATTATCACCCATACTGGCCATATTTTAGATTATGTAAATGCCCGCACTGGCTATGTCCTTATTGATGGCAGGATAGTCTGCGCGGGAGGGGGAGACCCTCGTGAGATACTGGCGACAATAAAAAGCAAGGATTACGAGGAGTGTAGAAAATGCACAAGAAAATAGAGTCTTCTGAGGCTTTTGCGGATAAAGCCAGAGCTGCATTATCTAAGCGTGCGTCTCTTGGTGAAGATATAGATTTAGAGAAATATGCTCAGTCTGCAGAAAAATTGCCTTACCAGAATGACCCGTCACGATTGCCAGTTGAGACCAAAGAACAAATGATGCAGGCTGGGATTACGTTAGGTAATGACAGCCAGCGCTCAGGAACTATCATTCAGATGGACCATTCCATAATACACAGTCTGGCAAGGCAAGAGGGCATAGAGATAATGGGCACTAATCAGGCACTGGAGAAATACGACTGGCTGTCCGATTATTTTTGGAAAGCTATAGCTGTGGATAGCGATAAATATACCGCTCATGTGGAGCTTAACCAGAGTAATGGCTACTTCATCAGGGCCTTGCCCGGTAGCAAGACGTTGTATCCTGTTCAAGCTTGCCTTTATCTGGCCAAAAGTAACCTGGCACAAAATGTCCATAATATCATTATTGCTGAAGAAGGCTCAGAGTTGCATATCATTACCGGCTGCACTACAGCTCCCAGGGAAGAACCGGGGTTACACCTCGGGATTTCTGAGTTTTACATTAAGCGGGGGGCTAAGGTCAGCTTTACGATGATACATAACTGGACGCCGGAGATAGCGGTGCGGCCTCGCACTGGCATAATTGTTGAGGAAGATGGGGTGTTCCTTTGCAACTATGTAATTATGAAGCCAGTTGGCTCATTGCAAATGAACCCTGTGGCAAGGTGCGTAGGGGACAACGCAATAGCCAGGTTTAATAGCATCCTGATTGCGCCGCCCGGCTCTACTATGGACCTGGGCTCTCAGGTTATCCTCGATGGGAAAGGAGCCAGGACGGAGATAATAGCACGGGCTATTACCACCGGGGGAAACATTATCTCTCGAGGTTACATAGAGGGCAATGCCCCTGAGGTCAGGGGACATCTTGAGTGTCGCGGCTTGATACTGCGAGGAGAAGGCATGATTCATGCCATACCAGAGCTAAGAGGGATGCTGGCCGGCATAGACCTGTCCCATGAGGCGGCTGTAGGCAAAATAGCTGAAGAGGAAGTGGAGTATCTGATGATGCGGGGCTTAACGCGCGATGAGGCTACGGCTACTATAGTCAGAGGCTTTCTAAGAGTGGATATCGAAGGGCTGCCGCCTGAGCTCAACCTTGAGTTGCAGCGAGCTGTTGAAGCCAGCCAAAAGGACATTATGTAAGTTAGGTTAGCGGAGGTGAGTAATGAATCTCAAAGCTCTTCATAAATTAGGTTACGGTCTGTATGTTGTGTGTTCCAAAAAGGAAAGCAAGCTCAATGGTCAGATTGCCAACACGGTCTTCCAAATCACATCTGAGCCACCGGTTATTGCTGTGAGCATCAATAAGAAAAATTTCACTCATGAGTTTATTGCGGAAAGTAAGGTATTTACCGTTTCAATCCTTTCTCAGGATACTCCTTTGGGTCTCATCGGCAATTTTGGCTTCAAGTCGGGCAGGGAAGTAGATAAACTCAAGGATATAAATTATAAGTTGGGTGAAACCAGGGCCCCAATAGTGCTCGACCATACCTTAGCTTATCTTGAAGCCAGGGTAATCAGTCAGGTGGATGTCGGGACTCATACCATCTTTGTAGGAGAGATTGTGGGGGCGGATATTGTGAAAGAAGGCGAGCCTATGACTTATGCCTATTATCATCAGGTCAAAAGAGGCACCACCCCGAAGACAGCTCCCAGCTATATCGAAGAGAAAAGGGAGGCAGCACCGAAAGTGGCGAAATACAAGTGCACTGTTTGTGGTTACATTTATGACCCTGAGTTGGGTGACCCTGATGGCGGAATAAAGCCGGGTACTCCTTTTGAAGAGATACCCGATGACTGGGTATGCCCTGTCTGTGGGGCTGCCAAGAGCGATTTCGAAAAAATAGTGGAGGGATGAAGTAACAATGATAGAGAACCTGAGCAAAGAACAGCTAGAAGGGATATTAGAAGCAATACCAGTGGAAATTTCCTTTGTTGCTGAGAATGATTTAGTTAAATTTTGGAATAAGCACGAGACCAGGATCTTCAAACGGCCGGTTTCTGTGATTGGGAAGTCAGTTCAGAATTGTCACCCAAAGGACAGTGTGGACAAAGTAAACCAGATATTGTCCGATTTTAAGAGCGGCAGGAGAGATTCGGCCGAGTTTTGGATAGACCTTAAAGGCAGGAAGGTATATATAAGGTATTTTGCCGTGCGGGATAAAGCAGGCAGGTATCTCGGCACACTGGAAGCCACACAGGATATCACGGAGATAAAGGAGATTGAGGGAGAGAAAAGACTGCTGGCATATTGAAGGAGAAGCATGATGAAACCGAGAGAGATGAGACCTCAAGTCTACTGGGTAGGAGCAATTGACTGGGACAGGCGGTTGTTTGATGCGCTTATACCGCTCCCCGATGGCACGAGCTATAACTCGTATCTAATAGAGGGCAGTGAGAAGGTCGCTCTTATTGATACAGTAGACCCCACTATGGAGCAGGTGCTGGTAAATCACCTGGACCACCTTGAGGTTAAGAACCTGGATTACGTAGTTGCCAATCATGCGGAGCAGGACCATTCGGGTACCCTCCCCCGAGTCCTTGAGAAATATCCTCAGGCGAAAGTCGTTTGCACGGCCAAATGTAAAGGCATGCTTATGGACTTGCTCTTGATTCCAGACGCTAGGTTTATGACCGTCGATGATAAAGAGACCATTTCCCTGGGAGACAGAACCCTGGAGTTTATCCATGCTCCCTGGGTTCACTGGCCAGAGACGATGCTTACCTATTTGAGAGAGGACAAAATACTGTTCCCCTGTGATTTCTTTGGTTCCCATCTTGCCACGACGGACATGTATGTAACCGACGGAGGGCAAGTCTACGAGGCAGCTAAGAGGTATTATGCGGAAATTATGATGCCCTTCCGAGCGACTATCCAGAAGAACCTTGAGAAAATAAAAGATTATGCGATTGACATCATCGCTCCCAGCCATGGGCCTATGTACGATAAACCAGAGTTCATACTGAAAGCATATCATAGCTGGGCATTTGATGAGCCCGGGAACATCGTGGTGTTACCCTACATCTCGATGCATGACAGCACCCGTAAGATGGTGGAATACCTTGTTGGAGCTTTAGCCAAAAGGGGTGTGACGGTGAAGCAATTTGACCTCACCGTGACTGATATCGGGAAACTGGCGATGTCACTGGTTGATGCGGCGACCATTGTTATCGGAACGCCTACCGTTCTGGCTGGTGCGCATCCGAATGTTATCTATGCTGCCTTTCTGGCAAACGCCCTGAGGCCCAATTTGAAGTTTGCCTCTATTATTGGCTCCTATGGCTGGGGAGGCAAGGCGGTGGAACAACTCGCCGGGATGATACCTAACCTGAAAGTAGAATTATTGGAGCCGGTACTTAGTAAGGGGGTCCCGAAAGAAACTGATTTCAGGGCTCTGGATAATCTGGCCGATACCATTGCCCAGAAGCACAAAGAGCAAGGCTTCGCTTAGTGGAGTTTTTGCCCTAAGGCAGAGAGGAGGTGACGATGATGAAAGCAGAACCACTTTAGCTTTTCTGGCTAGCAGAATCATCAGAAAGGAGGGGGTAGTATTATGACAGGATCAAGACAGGTCTATAAGTGCAATGTTTGCGGCAATATTATCGAGGTGTTGCACACCGGGAAAGGTGAGCTTGTCTGTTGTGGGCAGCCAATGGAGTTGCTGCAGGAGAAAGCAGCGGACGTTGGCCTGGAAAAACATGTGCCTGTTATAGAAGCAACAGAGAAAGGGATAAAGGTCAAGGTTGGTGATGTTCCCCACCCGATGGAGGAGAAGCACTTCATAGAGTGGGTGGAAATAACCGCTGACGGCAAGAGTTGCCGGATATTTCTTAAACCTGGGGAGAAACCGGAGGCAGAATTCGATATTAAACCACAAAAAGTAACCGCCAGAGAGTATTGCAGCATTCACGGCTTATGGAAATCTGCCTGAGGAGTCTAAGTTTCCGAAATCTCAACAAAGAAAACAAAATACAGGAGGACTAACATGGAAGAGTTAAAGGAACAGGTAGTCAGCATGCCTCGGATAGGCGAGCTAGCACCCGCTTTTGTAGCGCCAACGACTCACGGAGAGCTTAAGCTTGAGGACTTTAAGGGAAGCTGGCTGATTCTCTTTTCCCACCCGGCGGATTTCACCCCCGTATGTACCACTGAGTTCATTGCCTTTGCAGAAATCTATCCGGAGTTACAAAAGCGCGGTGTTGAGCTTCTCGGTTTGAGCGTAGACAGTGTCTCCTCACACATTGCGTGGGTGCGCAATGTAGAAGAGAAAACGGGGACAAAGATACCATTCCCTATTATAGCCGACTTGAGCAAGGAGGTCTCTATCGCCTACGGTATGATTCATCCTGGCCAGAGCAAGACCGAGACAGTCAGGTGCGTGTTCATAATTGACGATAAGCAGGTTATCCGCACCATACTTTATTACCCGCTGACCACCGGCAGGAATATGGATGAAATCTTGAGAATAGTAGACGCACTGCAAACAACAGACAAGAACGGGGTAGCCACTCCAGCCAACTGGCGACCAGGTGATATGGTGGTGGTGCCGCCGCCTAAGACGCAGGAAGGGGCAGAAGAGAGACTCAAGGAAGGATACGAGTGTAAGGATTGGTATCTTTGCAAGAAGAAACTTTAGGCGAGGGTCTGGCAATCCTGCCTGTCATTCTGAGGGAGCAGAGCGACCGAAGAATCTTGTTCAGGGTAAACTTCGGCGAATGGTCTCCAGATTCTTCGCTCCGCTCAGAATGAAAGATAAATGCTCTCGGCTTTGGAAATATCTTGGTAAGGGGGGAAAGATGGCATGCATAGGTGCAGATGGCAAACCTACTGAGTCAGGGGTGAAGATGCTCCGTGCGCTCAAGTCAGGACTGGGGTCTCCTGAAGACGTTGCTAAGTATAGCGGATTACCGCTATTCAGAGTCAGGAGTGGACTCCGCGAGCTTGCCCAGGCTGGCTTGGTCAAGCAGAAAGGTGATGATTACGAATTCACCGAAAAAGGAGAGGAGCTAATAAAATAGCTGGCCTAACCGGAGGTCTTACTTCCTGATGCGAGATACCTTGTCTCTTTAGGGTTGCCATACTTGTTGGCGAGGATCAAAGCATTACAGATAGCTTGCATGGCCGGTACTGGGCCACGCAAGCGGGGTGATGGTATTCTAAGCGAAAGGAGAGAGGCGTATGCGTATTTTGATAGCAATACAGGGCCATTATGGCCAGAGAATGGTGGACAATATCAGGCAGCACTGCCCGGATGGCTGGGGTCTGGGAAAGGGATGCTGTAGAGAAGTCGGGGCTTTTGCATCACCAGTACCCTTGCCTGGCAACAATGGTGATGGACCAGGAATTTGAAGACACCCTGATGCACAGGGCTGGACTTATGACCAAGCTGTCGGTGGAGAAGGCTATGAAAGATGCCAAGGCAGCCTAGCTTTACAGCGTCAGAAATGAGGAGGTGTAAAATGACGGGAAGTTTCAAGGCAAAGCTCCGGGTGAACAAAATATCCGTTGATATGGAGCCCTTCGTCGAGGAATTCCTGGCTCGGACTACGGTCGGTCTAGTTACCTCGTTGAGGGGAGGAGAGAATGTAAAGAGCCTGGAAATACACCAGGAGAAAGGCAATGTCAAGATCACCATTAATGGTAATGAAATTCCTCTCACCCCTTTTCCTAACGACATTATCTGTAATACCTTAACTGGCTTGGTATCTTCCCTGAAAGGGGTAGATGACATAGGCAGTCTGGACATTAGCCTTAAAGTGTAATGACAGGGCGGAGATTGTAAATACTCTCGGGAACGCAGGAGGGACGTTTCCGAGTTTTCCATTCAAGAAATAGTTGGAGACATCACAAAAGGTGGAGAAATCAGGCTCTAAGAAATCGGCGAAAACTCGCATCCACATAACCGGGATGACCTGCACTACATGTGCTGGCACTATCGAGAAGGGTTTGGCCGAGACACCGGGGGTGGAGCGAGCAAACGTCAATTTTGCTTCGGAGGAGGCGTACATAGAGTATGATCCTGCCAGGGTAGACCAGGCGAAGCTCAGGGATACTGTCTCTCAGTTGGGCTATGGCATAGCGACCAGGAAATCCATCTTCCCTGTAGGTGGTATGACCTGTGCCTCCTGCGTTGCCCGGGTAGAGAAAGCTCTTTCTGGTATACCGGGGGTGGTTTCTGCAACAGTTAATCTAGCCTCGGAGAAGGCTACTGTCGAATATACTGGGGAGGTGGGGGTAGCTGACCTACGGCAGGTGGTGAAAGAGGCTGGCTACGAACTGGGGCCGGAAGCGGAGACTCTGGAAGATGTTACCACCGCTGCCCAGCGGGAGATCCGAGCCGTGAGGAACAGGTTCATCTTTGCTGCTGTCCTTGCCTTGTCAATTATGGCTCTGGGGTTCGGTCCCTCCTTCCTAGGAAAGGCCTATTTGCTGTGGGGTTTGGCCACGCCGGTCCAGTTCTGGGCGGGCTGGCGGTTCTATCGGGGGGCGTGGGGGGCATTGAGGCACAGGACCGCCGACATGAATACATTAGTTGCCGTAGGCACATCGGCAGCCTACCTTCATAGTATGGTAGCTGTTCTCTTTCCCGACCTATTTGCTACTGTGGGGGTGAAGCCTGGCCTCTACTTCGATACCTCAGCTATGATTATTGCTTTGATTCTACTTGGTCGCTTCTTGGAGAGCAGAGCTAGAGGACACACCTCGGAAGCGATAAAGAAGCTTGTTGGACTGAATCCCAAGACTGCCCTGGTTATCCGCGATGGTGAGGAAAGGGAAATCCTCGTGGAAGATGTCCAGGTCGGTGACCTCATCGTGGTGCATCCTGGAGAGCAAGTGCCAGTGGATGGCGTAGTTCGCCAGGGATATTCCAGCGTTGACGAGTCAATGATTACAGGGGAGAGCATTCCCGTGGAGAAGAAGGTAGGTGATGAGGTTATCGGAGCTTCCATCAACAAGACGGGGAGCTTTGAGTTCGAGGCTACCAGAGTGGGCAAGGACACGACCTTGGCTCGAATCGTCCGGCTGGTGGAGGAAGCCCAGGGGAGTAAAGCTCCTATTCAACGCCTGGCTGATATCATTGCCAGCTACTTTGTGCCGGTAGTGATTGGCATTGCCATCGTCACCTTCACAATCTGGTACTTTACCGGGCCAGCGCCAGCCCTTACCTTCGCCATTCTAAACTTTGTGGCGGTGCTTATCATCGCTTGCCCTTGCGCCCTGGGGCTGGCCACTCCAACGGCTATTATGGTGGGCACAGGCAAAGGAGCTGAGCATGGTGTTCTTATCAGAAGCGGCGAGGCCCTGGAGAGGGCCCACCAGATAAATACTGTGCTGCTGGACAAAACAGGTACTTTGACCCGCGGTAAGCCAGCAGTAACTAATGTAATCGCTGTCCCCACTTCTTCGCAAGGAGAGGTCCTCCGGCTGGCGGCCTCAGCCGAGCGTGTCTCAGAGCACCCACTGGCCGAGGCTATAGTGAAGGCTGCTTTGCAGAAGAAGCTGGAAGTATCTCCAGCCTCAGATTTTAGGGCTATCCCTGGCCACGGCGTTGAGGCTTTGGTGGAAGGTAAGAAGCTTCTCCTGGGCAACCTCAAATTGATGAAGGAAAGAGGCTTTTCCCTGGACGGATTGGAGGAGAAAGCCAATCAACTCTTTGAGGAAGGCAAGACGGTGATGTTCTTAAGCCTGGATAGCCAGGTAGTGGGAATCATTGCCGTGGCCGATACCCTCAAGCCGAATGCCAAAGAGGCGGTGCGGGCACTACACGAGATGGGTATTGAAACGGTGATGCTTACCGGAGACAATCGGCGTACTGCCGAGGCTATCGCCCGTGAGGCAGGTATTCGCGGCGTTCTAGCTGAGGTGCTGCCCGAACACAAGGCTGAGGAGGTCAAGAAATTGCAGGAGGAAAAGGTGGTAGCAATGGTGGGCGACGGAATTAACGATGCCCCGGCGTTGGCTCAGGCGGATGTGGGCATTGCCATTGGCACGGGTACTGATGTTGCCATAGAGACCGGGGAGATAACGCTGCTTAGGGGAGATTTGGGGGGAATCGTAACTGCTATATCTCTGAGCAAGCGCACCATGAGGACAATCAAGCAGAACCTCTTCTGGGCTTTTGCCTACAATACTGCCCTCATCCCCGTGGCGGCTGGGGTACTATACCTTGTCTTTGGGCATACAGGTGTCCCCGCAGGGCTTCGCTTTATCTTGGGCGACTACGGGTTTCTGAACCCGATTCTGGCAGCGGCAGCTATGGCAGCTAGCTCTATCACCGTGGTATCAAATTCTCTGCGGTTAAGAAGATTTAAGCCAGCTAGGTTCGGCGATTAATTGTAAGGAGGTGTTCAAATGGCGACTGATCCGGTGTGCAAGATGGAGGTGGAAGAGAGCAAAGCAGCAGCTACCTCTGACTACAGGGGAAAGAAATACTACTTCTGCGCTGTTGGTTGTAAGAAGGCTTTCGACCAGAACCCTGAGAAGTACCTTACCGAAGAAAAGAAATAGGGCTAGCGATTCTGCCTGTCATTCTGAGGGAGCGAAGAATCTCACTCGGCGTGACAAAGGTGTTCTGAATGTGAGCGCAGCTAAAAGGTTGGAATAAATTATGGGGGTAAGAATGAAAAACGAAGAGACCATTGCTTTACTGAATCAAGACCTTGAGGGGGAGCACGGTGCCATAATTCAGTACCTGACCCATGCCTATGCCATGGGTGAAGGCGAGATGGCCTGTGAGATCGAGGCAATCGCCAGGGAAGAGATGCGTCACCTTGACTGGCTGGCTGAAGCCATAGTTGAACTGGGCGGCACTCCCAGCATGAAGAGAGGCAAGATGCGCATGGATGGCAAGTCAGTTGCTGAGTGGATGAAGAATGGTGTGCTTCTGGAAGAGGATGCCATGGCTCCATATAGAGAGCATATCAAGGTTATCGATAACCCCAGGATAAAACGGCTGTTGCAGCGCATCCTGTCTGATGAGGAATCACACCACGGTGATTTTCAGCACTTCGTGGAAAAGGCAGCAAAGGAAGGTGCTAAAGACCTGAGAGGCACTCGGCAGGACAGGGTTGCTCAAATTCTTAACTGGGGCGTTGAGCACGAGTATACGGTTGTCCTCCAGTACCTGCTTCATTCTTATATGACGAAAAATAAAGACGTTAAGCGGGAGATGGAAGACCAGGCTATCAATGAGATGCAGCACCTTGGCTGGCTGGCTGAGGAAATGGTTGATGGTGGAAGCAGCCCCAGAATCGAGCATACTGAGATTGACCGGTCAACCAGGACAGCCGATATGCTCCGAGCCGACATTGAAATCGAGAAGAAAGTAGCTGCTGAATATAACCGTGATGCTAAGGAGGTCACAGACCCTGGCCTGAAGAAGCTGCTTACCCGGATAAGGGACCACGAAGTATATCATACCCAGGTATTCAGCGACCTGCTGAAGGAGGAGGAAAAGCAGGGCTGAATCTAGAATTTCTTTGCATGCTTGGTTGAGACGATATAGGCCATCTTAAGTTGTATTCATCACCTTGCCTGCGGGTGACTCGCATGGCGTGCATAAAAAATATGTAGTACGAGGAATGTCATTGCGAGCCGAAGCTGCGAGGAACAAAGTGACGAAGCAGTCAGCGAAGCAACCCAGCCTCGCCTGGGTGGGGGCAGTTGACACTCTTGCCCATCCCCACCAGGCAGCCTTAAAAGGCTGTACTACATTGGCTGGTGAGTTTCCTGTTTTAGCTTGTCCAGCCAGGCGGTTGATTTAAGCTGTCTCTCCAGAAGGTACTTGATGTATTCCCGCATTACCTGCTCCAGCTCCGAGGATAGCTCTGGATTTGTTTTTACCCGGCTGGCACTGGCATAGTCGCAATCCTGCCACAGTCGTAGGACCTTTAAGGCGTTTAAGTACAGAGGACGAGCTATTGGCTCTTGATAGGCACACTCACGGCAGAGGATGCCCCCCTGGCTGGCGCTGAAGAAATTAGTTACCGGCTGGAGCGGCGAACTGCAATTGGCACACCTCTGTAGCTGGGGGCGGTACCCGAGATAGTCCAGGAGATGAAGTTCAAAATAGCGTAGTACGAGCTCACCATTTTGGGCTTCAGACAAGTGGTGCAGGGTATTAAGCAATAAGTCAAAGAGGCGACGATTTTCAATATGTTCAGCGGTAAAGGAGTCAACAAGTTCTGATATATATAGGCCGCGGTAAATACGCTCCAGGTCATCCTTTAGCGGCAAGAAGTTATCAATAGTCTGGGCTTGAGTGATGATATCAAGGTTGCGGCCTCGGGCTAGCAGTAGCAGGCTGTGAGTAAGAAGCTCTACATGGCCGCCTAATTTGCTTTTGGGACGGCGTGTTCCCTTGGCTACCGCCTTTATTTTGCCCAGCTCGGGTGTGTAAAGAGTCAGGATTCTATCGGCTTCGCCCAGCTTGATTCGCTTGATAATGATAGCTTCTGTTTGGTAAGTCCGTGGATTAGACATTTCTGCAAGCCGAGCCTTCGCGGATACTACGCTTCACCACTGGATTTTCCACCAATTGATGCAATGAAGCCGCCCAATATGAAGACACCCCACAAAATACCCCATACCAAGAAAAGGGCAGCAGACCCGGTTGCCGCCCAAAAAAGTATGGGATACCCAAGAATTGTAATCGGGAAGAATATAATTCCGAGAGGAATCGCCCAACCACCAAATAAAGCGAAGGCATTGATTACCCCGATTACGAGATTAGCTAACTGAGCTAGTAGTGCTATTACAACCCCGAAGATTGATAGTCCGCTGCTTAAGAAACGCATTCACACTTCCCCTGCTACCAGTCCTTGTCTCGGCATTACTTTATATCTTGCCACTTCAGCCCAAATTCCTCTAGCATCTTGTCCATTGCTTCATAAGCTTTCTCAAAAAGAGCATCCGCTTGATAAAAAAGCTTTATAGCATCGTTTAGCTTATTTAGGTCAGCAGATAGTACTGCCGTGCGCCATTCAAAATAGGCCTTATATTCTGCAGCATAGGCGAGCATAAAGGTCGTATGGACAAATGTTGCGCTGTCTGCTCCAGGAACTTCCATATTCACTATCATTTCTTTTAGTTTACCACTGCGCTTGACAAAATCATCTGTTTTTTGAAATACAGTTGCTGTAGGCATATCCATAAGCTTTTCGTTAAAATCCTGATGCTCCACCATTAAATCATCCCTATTCCTGCTCAACCAACCATATCGCTCTAGCAAATTCAAGAACCTCGCTTGCGGATAGCTGTGAAGCAGGAGTCTCAGATACTCGAGACCTAGTCTCTTGCCTGCAGATCTGAACCAACCCTGAAGTTAGCACTAAGATTGCTACTATTGGTATAAGTATAAGGTATCTCTTCATTGGCATCCGTTATTTCTCGTAGACAGTAACCTTCAGATGGGCGCCCCCTATATTCCATGCCATATTGCTCCCTGTGTTAACCTCAAGCCTATAGTCTCCAGTAGTGGCCGCAGAGAAGGCGAACCGCCAAGGATACTTCCGTGTAGTGTTTTCCAAGATTACGTTGCCATAGGGGTCTCTGACTAGACTGAATATGTGCGTAGTATCCTTGCTAGTTACGACCTCCCCCTCAACTCTATTACCAACTAGTAATGGAAACTTAAGAGTCCCTGCTTCTCGCAAGTCAACAATTTTAGCTTTGTCACCTGACATAACTATCGTCCAAGCCTGCATTACTGTTTCAACATCTTTTTCAAATACCTCAGGCGGTTTGGGTTCTGGCTGCTGTGTCCCATTGGCATCTGCGGGTATTTCTACAGGTGCTGTTGGTGGCTTATCAATATCTGCAAGCGTGTAGCCAATAAGCCCAGCAATGCCGAGGCTGACGATGATTATTGCTACTATTAAAGCTCGGTTTATCATTGCCTACCTAATCTCGATGGCCTATAATCTCAACTGGGGGAGTCACTCTGAACCTAGAAGTAATCACAAAGCAAAGCTGCCACAATACTACTTCATCTTTTGCATAAGGTCTTGCATTTCATACTTAGCTCTCAACCAACTCTTTTGAGCCTCTAAAAGTAGCCTATTGCCATCCTCCAGTTCCTTGTCATCGCCAAAGCCATAGCGGAGGACCGAGGAGTAGTAAGACAATAGTTTGGTCAATCCAGTCTGCTCTTTCAACAAACCATCAATCATTAAAGTATGAAAGTCCCTTGCCTGAGGTGGTGGTGTGAGAGCCTTAAAATCTAGTAGTTCAGAGTCTACACGGATTAAAGCCCACTCCAGCATATCCCTATAGGTTGTGAGTGCTTTAAGGACTTCCTTCTGGCTTCCACGACCTAACGCTTCGAGGAGTGCCCTATTAGCTTGGTTAGTGCTCTCGGTTGTTTCAGTATGTCGCCCCATAATTGGCAAGCCTTGCTCAATATAGGATCGTAGCTCCGTAGTTGACTGCTTCTGACCACAGCCTACTACCAACCCTGAAGTCAGCACGAAGATTGCCAGAATAGCTAAGAGGTGTTGCTTCATTGCTTATCCTATAAAAATTCCTGTCTTCCTTCTAAGGCACGGCTGAGGGTAACATCATCAGCATATTCCAGGTCACCGCCATAGGGCAAGCCACGGGCAAGCCGGGTGATTTGGATACCCAGAGGGGCAATCAGGCGCTGGAGATACATGGCAGTGGCTTCTCCTTCCAGGTTGGGATTGGTTGCCAGTATTACTTCAGTCACCAGCCCATCGTTGAGACGAGAGAGAAGCTCTTTGAATTTCAGTTCATCGGGACCTATCCCATCAGACGGCGCAATCACACCGTGAAGCACATGGTAAAGGCCTTTATACTTTTTGGTGCGTTCCAGGGGGAGAATATCTATGGGCTCCTCGACAATGCAGATTTTAGTGTGGTCGCGCTCTTCGTCACGGCAGATGACACAGGGGTCGGAATCAGTGATATTAAAGCAAAGGGAACACAAGCTCAGTTTTTCCTTTACTGCTGTGATGGCTTCAGCTAATGCCTCAGCTTTCTCTGCCGGCACCTGCAGCAAATAGTAAGTTAGCCGTTGGGCGCTCTTTGGCCCAATGCCAGGCAACTTGTTGAACTCTTCGATTAATTTGGCTATCGGCTCGGCAGCAGGCATAAAGTCAGCGTTCAAAGATTTAGCCTCCTATGGTAGTCCTGGAATTTTAAGCCCACCGGTTAGCTTGCCCAGCTGGCTGGCAGCAAGTTCCTGGGACTTTTGAATAGCTTCATTCACTGCTGCCATGACCAAGTCCTCCAGGAACTCGGCATCCTCGGCATTGATGACTTCTGGCGATATGTTCACCGAGCGGATTTTTTGCTGACCGTCAATCACTATCTTGATGGCTCCACCTCCAGAGCTTACTTCAGTGGTCATATCGCCCAGCTCTTGCTGGGCTTTGGCTAATTTGGCCTGTAGTTCTTGTGCTTGGCGAAAGGCAAATTTGTTCATTTCTCCCCCGTTTCAGTCTTGTCGTCAATAATCTTGGCTCCCATTTCTAGAGCTGTCTTCACCAAAGGAATCTCCGTTTCCGGTCTCGTTTTGGTCTCTTTTCTGCCTTCGATAATAACGCAGCTTAACTTATATGGTTGTCCAAAGACCTCTCGCAGCTTCTTTTCCACCAGGTGCTTGTACTTGGGGTTTTCGATATACTCTTTGTGGAACTTGTGATAAAAACCTACGGTTAGAATGCCATCTTCAATGCTTATGGGCTCACAAGAGCTCCGCAGAAAGGCGTCTAAATTGCCCCTGGAGCCTTCTCCACGCATAGTATCAACGAACTCTCTCCATCGGCTGCGCAGGTAATCGATATCCTGGGGAGATTCCGTGCCCGGGGTTTCGGCGATTCTGGTTGGTGCCGGAGTTTGAGGCTCTGGAGAAGGCTTGGTCGATTTGGCGGAGGAGCTAGCTACCTCGGCTGGTTGCCTGGGCTCATTTAACTCAGTATGAGCTAAATGCTCCTCTACGCTTTCGGATAAGATACATTCTACCAGGGCCAGTTCTAGGGGCAGTGGGGAATAATTATCCAAGCGGAGGTCTATTTCGCCGAACAGCTTAACCGCCGTCAGCAGGTAATTGAGGCTAGCACTAGCTGCCAGACTTTTTATCTCAATCAAGTCATCGCTAGTAACATCTAGCACCTCTTCGGAGCCGGTCTTTGCCAGGAGCAGCTCCCGGAGGTAGTCTACTAGTTCCCCATTAAATTGGCGGAGGTCAAGCCCATCGTTGCTAATGCTGCTAATGGTTTTAAGGCCGGCGGCGGTGTCCTTATCGATAATATGTTTGGCTAGCTCCTTAATCCGCAAGTCTCCGCTAATACCTAACATTGCCTGCACCTGGTGAAGCTCGATTTGATACCCGTAATAGGCAACTAGCTGTTCCAGTAAGTTTTCGGCATCGCGAAGGCTGCCGGTAGTTACCTTGGCAATAAGCCTCAAGGCTTCAGGCTCAATATGAATGTCTTCCTTGTCACAGACAAAAGTGAGCTTGGAAACCACTGCTGATTGGGAAAGACGGCGAAAATCAAAACGCTGGCAGCGGGATAGGATAGTTGGCAGAACTTTGTGTGCTTCCGTAGTTGCCAGAATAAAGATGGCATGAGGAGGTGGCTCTTCCAGAGTCTTGAGAAAGGCATTAGAAGCCTCCTTGGTTATCATGTGGACTTCGTCTATAATGTAGACCTTGTAGCGAGCAAGATTCGGGGCATAATTGACTCTTTCTCTCAGGTCACGAATCTCATCAATGCCTCTGTTGCTGGCTGCATCTATCTCTATAATATCTGGAGCACTGCCTTCGTTAATTGCCTGACACATGGTACAGTTGTTGCACGGCTCACCTTCTGCTGAGTTAAGACAGTTCACTGCCTTAGCCAGGATGCGTCCGGTGCTGGTCTTTCCAGTGCCTCTTGGACCACAGAGAAGATAGGCATGAGCTACTCGCTCACTGTCTACAGCGTGGCATAATGTCCGGGTAACATGCTCTTGTCCTACCACTTCAGAGAAGGTCCGGGGGCGCCATTTGCGGTAAAAAACTTGAGAAGTCATGCTGCTTTCATTATACCTCATATGTACTGATTGCTAAAGGTCTGTGCAATGATTTTAAGCCTGTGTTATAATTCTGGTTTGTAGATATATTAACAAGGAGCATAAAATTTGGATAAAGAAAAGAAGGGAGCTATCATTTCTGACTTTAGAATTCATGAGGGTGATACTGGCTCTTCCGATGTTCAGATAGCATTGCTTACCGAGAGGATAAGCCAACTGGCTGAGCATTTGAAAATGCATCCTCATGACCAGCATTCCCGCCGTGGACTTCTAAAGCTAATAGGGCAGCGAAGGCGCTTGCTAGCTTATGTTAACAAGGGCGACGTCGAACGTTATCGTAGCCTTATTAGCAAGTTAGGCTTGAGGAAATAAGGTAAAGAAGGATTATGATTATATCTCAACCTTATGAATGTGTAATCGGGGATAGGTTACTAACTATTGAGACAGGCAAGCTGGCTAAACAAGCTGACAGTGCTGTCACTGTTCGCTATGGCGATACGCTGGTTCTGGTCACTGCTTGTATTGGTGATGAGCCTCGCGAAGGAGCTGATTTTCTCCACCTGACGGTGGATTATGAGGAGAGGCACTATGCTGTCGGTAAGATTCCTGGTAGTTTTATCAGGCGAGAGGGACGTCCAGGTGAACAGGCG
>Ga0268285_1000697_pt1 | contig 18608 bp, 19 predicted proteins | sample saktaG_2_FD_190144 | JGI IMG/M metagenome (GOLD analysis project Ga0268285, IMG submission 190144) | Saline water microbial communities from Sakinaw Lake, British Columbia, Canada - sak_2013_06_06_120m | ecosystem: Environmental > Aquatic > Non-marine Saline and Alkaline > Saline ... | reverse complement strand
GGTTTCCCCATTCGGAAATCCCCGGATCAAAGGTTGCTAAACACCTCCCCGAGGCTTATCGCAGTCACGCCACGTCCTTCATCGCCTCGATATCCCAAGGCATCCACCATCTGCTCTTAAAATACAATTTTTACCTTTGCCCTTCATCTTTAAATAAAGGTGAAGGGTTGGCTAACAATTAATAATCGTAACTAATCTTTAATTTTCAAAGAACTCTCCGTTAAAACAAAAACCGCTCTGGAGGCGGATTTATTAATGTGTATTCAAAAATCCAGAATCTAACCGCTTCCTTTGTTTTTATCTATAATTGTCTTCATGTCTCTCATATCTTTCTTAATTATAGCAAATCAAAAGCCCCTGTCAAGAGGGGCTTTCTTAGAACACAAAACTTTAGCTAAAATAGCTTTTCTTTTCCAGAAATAATTTAAAATATTATTTTCTAAGCTTATTCCTTAAATCTTGAAGAATTTCAGCCGCTACATCCTTTCCTCCCAAGCCAAAAGCAAGACCAATTGACAGAACAATTATTACTACAATTCCTCGGAATAAATCTGCCATAAAGGTCTCTCCAATTCCAAGTTGAGATAAAATGATCAAAATTGCGAAAACCCAAATTGACCACTTTACAATTGCTCCAACTAATTGTCCGTAGCCTACTTTCGCTCCCTCTACTGCTGCTCGAACTATTTTCTCTAAAATATCAGCGATAATTACCGCTACCACGAAAATGAAAGCAGCAACAATCACATTTGGCAGGAAAGGCAGTACTTTCTGCGTTAAGAAAATAGTTAATTGGTTAAATCCTAAAATTTCTACTGCAGCTGCCAAGAAAACAATCAATAAAACCCATTTAATAATAGCTCCGATAAAAGCTGAGGCGTTTACTTTAATCTCTGCTTTTTCTAAAGCTGTTTTCCAGCCTCCTTTTTCAAAAATTCGATTAAACTTTGCCTTTTTTAAAATTTCAGCTATTAGTTTTCCGATCGCGACAGAAATAAGCCAACCAATCAGAAAAATAATAATTGCTCCTATAAGATTTGGAATAAAATCAATAAATCCTAGCCAAAGATTCTTTAAGGCAATAATAGTTGTATCAAGCCAACCTGTTACTATCATATTATTTTACTTTTATTTGAATTTATATCCTCGTCGACCTTTGATTATTTAATTATTGCAACTTACGTTGCATAATTGGTTATTCGGTCGAAAAAGAAAAACAAATTTTTCTTTTTCTCCCTCATTGCCCAATTATAACACACTCTGAAACCCTGTCCCTGTGGAAAACTTTTTGTGGACCGTGCCAGACTTGAACTGGCGATCTCCTCATTGCAAATGAGGTGTTCTACCACTGAACTAACGGCCCTTCTTATCATCCTACCAAATTTTATCCATAAATCAAGAAGCTAAGTTCTAAAAATCAGACCTGGCACTATTTTTTTCTACTTATTTATCAATTAAAAAAATTAAGCTTATTTATCAAAAGCTGTTCTGGTCTTAAACCAACAGCTCTTTCTATTGGTTTTCCATTCTTAAATATTATAATGGTGGGGGTTGCCGGTAGTTTTATACCTTTTTGCCATTTGAGGGCCCTCAAAGATGTTTGGCTTGCCAAACACTACCCTTCCCCCTAATTCCTTAGCTACATCATCTAAAACTAAGCTCATCTTTTGACATGGAGCACATGTATGACTCCAAAAATCAACTAAGAATAAACCTTTTCTATTTAAAACCTCTTTTTCAAAGTTTTCATCATTTAAATCAATCATATTATTAATTTACAATAACTTTTTTAGAAATAATTACAAGAAAAAAGAGGGCCCTTTCAAAACCCTCTCTGTTTAAATTATTAAGGATATTCCATTTTTAGAATCTCCAACCAAAGTTAAGAGCTGCAAAAAACGAAACATCTTCCATGTCGACATTAGTTTCACGATATTTGTTTTTCTCATCATAACCGTTAAAATTAATACCTATACGACCTTCGGTAAAAAAACGTTTATCAGATTCTTCCTCTCTCCCGCCAAAATAAAAACTTGTTTCTTTTATCTTTCCGATTTCAATAAAATCTTTGTAGTCAAGACTGTCATAGCGATCATAGCCAGTTATAACTCCTAAGTCGTACTGACGATAACCAATGCCTAAAAACAAAGCATTATACTCTCCGGACTTAAAATGAAACTCACTTCTAAATCCTGTAATAAGCTGTTCATAGCCGGGAGACCAAAAGGTTAAAGCTGCTCCATATCCTCGTGTTTCAGTATCAGGAGAATTCGTGTAATTACGTTTATGTATATCAGCTCCAAGTCTGAAATAATACCCGTAATTAAAGCTAAGATCAACATAATTTTTCCAAACAATTGAATCGTTCAAATCTGTTTCCAAACCAAGTTTTAAAAATCTAATCTCTGTTAACCAGGGAGCATCAGCTGAATCTTGCATGATTGGACCAGGCTTTGCTTTCCAGCGGTCGTCTCCATGAGGAGAAACATTTCTTATTGATTCGGGCAGATTTTTAACCTCGTCTACTGGAGGCGTGCTAAACTGAAAATCAAGACTAAACTCCATAAATAATATGGTGTTACTTTCTTCCGAAGACAGACGAACCAATGGTTCGGCCATTAACGGACTAACAAACATTCCAACTAGAACAGCGATTAATGCTTTCTTAATCATGGCAAACCTACCTTTCTAATGTTTTTAAAGAACTATTAAAATTTAAAAAACCAATTCTCCTAATTCTTTCCTCCAAATGATTGGTTTCAAACTATCTTGCAAATTATCACAGCCAAAGAATCTTGTCAATCCCCTACACACTTGATGAGGACACGGGTAACACTTTATGGTATTTTTGATGGAATTGAAAAGAGGTAAGATAGCCAAAAAATGAATGAGGTCTTTCAAAGTTTTCATCATTTAAATCAATCGTATTCTAATTATTTCATGTATTCTAAAATTACATTTCTTGTATAGGGTTCAATTGGAAGATTCAAGGCCTCGTCAATATCAACCCAGACATAACTTGATCCCTCTTTATTTAAAATAACTTCGTTGTCATCTGTTCTGCAAACATAATCTAAAAATATAAAATGTTTCTTCTGGTGAAATTCTTCTCCAAAAATAAATTCTTGAAATATAACAAACTTAATATCATATATATCAAGATTTGTTTCTTCTTTTGTCTCTCTTTTTAGGGTTTGTTCCATTGTTTCACCTAATTCAATATGACCACCGGGAATAACATACTTACCCTTCCATTTTGGAGAAATCATCAAAAAAATTTTATTTTCTTTATTAAATATTAATGCGCCAACAGTTAGCTCTGGATATTGTTGTTCTTCCATAAATTTTAATTAATTTTTATTTTAATTAATTTTGTTTTCTATTTCCGTATTTTTTCTTGTATTCTATTAAATTAGACCTACTTGAATTACTCAAAGAATCTATATTTATATCAGAAAGGTTTATCCATTTTATTTCGTCTGTTTTATCCGGCTCCATTATTTTAGGATTTCCAGAAATATGTCTTGCTATGTAGGACGGAGAAACCCAATGCTGATTCTCGTTCGGAATAATATGATTCACCACTTCTAATAGTTCTACTATTTTGATGTCCATATTAAATTCTTCTTTTATTTCTCTTATTATGGCGTCTTCACACCTTTCTCCGAATTCAACTGCCCCGCCAGGAAAATCCCATTTTCCTGGCTCATTGCGAGATTTTTTTCCTCGTTTAGAAATAAAAACCTTACCTTCATCATTGAAAATTAGAGCTCCGGTACCTATGCCAATATAATCAATTCCCTTTTTCATAAATTCTTATCCCGTAGTCCCCCGTCCAAGATCGAGTATTTCAGACTTAATTAATTTTATTTTTTAACCAATTTAATTATTTTTGTTTTCTTTTTTATAAGAAATTTACCTAATTTATCGATAAAGTCCTGAGGCCATTCTTTGATTTTATGATTAACCATAGCATTACTGACAGTTGATATTTCTTCGTATCTCCCCTCTTTTTTCAAAAAATCTCTTAAATCTTCCCACTTCTTTTGATTTTCGCTTCTAATCGGAGCTTTTAATTCTTCCTTTACAGTTATTTTCAATTGAGCATCAGATCCGTCTATAAGAGAGATATTTTCTTTTTCTGCAAATTCCAAAACAGCTTGTTTTATTTTCTCCTGCTTTTCTTCAATTGCATGAATCTCTTCTTTAAACTCATTCTTGGCTTCTTCCAATTTTTTATACTCTGCCACTAATTTTACTCCTGAATCCTCTTCATACTCATTTATATCAAGCTCTTCCATTTCTTTAGGATGTTTCCATAAAGGACATATATTTTGAAAATCACACCAGTCGCAAAGACCGCTTTTGTTTGGACAAAAATCATTACAGGATTCAATTTCCTTAACTTTATTTACAACATTTTCCTGTAATTTTTTAATCTGATTTTTAGTTCTAAAAGAAGTTATTTCCTTATTGAATAAAAGTGAATGCCAGATAAGTTTTATCTTCTCTACATCCGGCCATTTCTCTTTCAAAGCAATGTGATAAAGCCCGAGCTGCCAGTCATTATCTGCTTTGTCCTGAGTCATTAAACTATTTGTTACCTTGTAATCATGAATCTCAAAAATAGCTTCTTTGTCATTCCAATCCAACCGGTCTAATATTCCGCAAAAAGAACATTTAGTTCCATTGGATTCAACGTTAAAGCTAAGGAAATGTTCTGTATCTACAACTTTTGCCTGATCAAACGGCTTGTATTTATTATAGTAATCTACAAGAGCTTGTCTGCCTTTGATAAAATAATCATCAGGCGTTAATTCCTTTTTAATTATCTTTATGCTATCCGTGTAGTTCTTTTCCCATATCTCTTTATACTCATCTAAAATCCATTCTAAGGACTCAATATGTCCGCCCTTGATTAGTTTATAGAACTCTTCTAACGCTTCGTGAACAGTAGAACCCCTAAAACTCTCTATTGTTTTCAAGTCGGACTTAAGACCATTAATATACTTATACTTATATTGAAGCTTGCAATTATCAAAAGTATTTATCCTTGATGGAGAATATGTCTTATTCATAAATTTTAATCAATTTTTTGATTTTTATTGACGACTTCATTGACGACTATCGTTAACGACTTCTCGGATAAAAGGTTCCTAACACCTTTTTTCACCTGACACATTTTTTTTCACAAAACGCCTAATTCCCTGTTTAAAAGTGAAGCGTTGCTTGTTTGCTGACACCTTTTTCTTTTATTTTAACATAAAAACCAAAAAAAGAAGGTGTTAGCTATTAACAGCTAACACCCTTTATTTTTATTGTTCATTCTCGAGGAACAGCCTTGGGACGAATTTCTTCTTCAAACCTAGTAACCCAGGTGGCCCAAGTTGCTAATTTCGGATCTTCGGTAATCTCTCCCGGAATGGGTGTGATTATCTCTATTTCAGTTCCGTCTGGATTCTGAATTTTATTCAAGGAACCGTCTAGTCCGAAGTCCTTAAACTTGAGTCTTTTATAGTCGTATTGATTCCTAGCATCATAAACTAGGACAAGCATAGATTCTGTAATATCTTCTGGATCCGTAAATTCAATACGCACCGTAATGCTTGGTATTTTTGCAAACTGCGGCGCTATAATCGCACCTAGAATTCCGACAATCAGTATGACAAGAAGAATCTCCACCAATGTAATCCCATTTTTTTTCATCTCTTGTTCCCTTTCAATCAATATAGTACTGTCAATATTTAATTTTTAACGATACTTGTATTATACGCCTATTATTTAAATCTGTCAAGTTTTTGGGGTAATGTGCACATACTTTTTGCACTTTTCTAGTAATCTAAGGGTATATGAAAACTAATTAAATAAACCTGACCTTATTTTTTCCTTATTGATTTTTGTTGATGACAGTAGTCAACAACTTCTCGTTTTGAACAAAAAGGTTCCTGACACCATTCTCTCATGAAATTTCGCTTAAGTTATTATTTATAATAACTGGCTTCATTCCCAATATTTCTTCCTTGCAAGATGTTTCCGGGATAGGATTTAAAAGATAAATTTTCTTTTTTAGATGCATAGCCAGCCCCATCTCTAAAAAAGTATTTCCTCCAATATAATCTTTAACATTATTTTTATCATAATTTAAAACCAAAATAACGTCAGACCACATAACTTTGTCAAAATGCATTCTCATCGCCTCTTCTTTTCTATTCCAAATCCAGCTTTCATTATTTGTAGTAGCTTTTCTCAATTTATAATATTCCGTTATGGGAATATCTTTTCCACTATCATCTTTTAGTTCTGAGGGAGGCATTCTAACATCATGTCCCAAACCCTCTAATTTACTTTTCATCTCTTGCATTTCTTTAAAAAACGCTATACTTCCACAAATTGTTACTTTCATAAGTTCTAATTATTTAATTAATTAAATATGACGACTTGTTGACAACATTTTCTTTTATTCAAATACCAAAACCTGGCGTTTGCGATATCTTTTTGGCAACAACCATCTGAACTTTTTTCATAGCTTCGTTAATACACGCTTTGAGGGTCTCTTCTTGTTCCTCCTTGTTTAAATCAGGATTAAGATGAATCTCCTCAATTTCCATTTCGCCATTAATAATTATTTTGATTCCCTTTTTCTCAATTTCTGCTTTTTCCTGCGAAAGAGAATCTTTTAATTCTTTAAATTGTTTTAATTGTTTTAATTTATCAAACATATTTTGATTTTTTGGCTTAACATTAAATTTTAAATAGTTAAACAGACCTGACCCCATTTTTTCTTCGGGGACGAGATTCTCGCCACGGCACAAATCAAAATATAAATTTTAAGATATTTACAATATCAAAATTTATATTGTGGGCGTGCGAGGACTCGAACCTCGGACCTCGTCATTATCAGTGACGCGCTCTAACCAGCTGAGCTACACGCCCTCACACCATAACAAAGATTAACTTCGTTATTCGGGGTGCCTTCAGCACCAATCTTTGTTTGGTGTGAGGGCACGCCCCTATTCAAAGATTTTAGCAAAAAAAATTAGAAACGTCAAAAGAAAAAAGCGCGACTCCTCTGTGAATCACGCTTTTATCAATTTGCTTGCCCTCACACCAAAATTTCGAAGAAATTTCTGGTAGTGATGGGTCAGTTTCTTAGAGTTGTCCCGACTGCGCCCTCACACCCCGCTAAGCGGGGTAGTGACGGGCTACGAGTAATCGAAATTTTAGGTTTTCGATTAATACCTTAGAATTAAAAAGAGAATTCTCGCTCTTCAATTCTAGTCAACGCTAATCAGATTTTAGAAAATTTCAGACATTAAAATAATATCCAAAATCTAATATCCAAAATCTAATTTAAAATAAATATTGATCCATGGACAGCTTCCGCTACCCATGCCTTGTTACGACTTCATTCTTGTTACCGACTTTAGCTTAGGCCCCGCTAAGCGGGGACTTCGGCTACTGCCGGCTCCCTTAATGTGACGGGCGGTGAGTACAAGCTTCAGAAACATATTCATCGCCACATGGATGATTGGCGATTACTAGCGATTCCAGCTTCATGAGGTCGAGTTTCAGACCTCAATCCGAACTAAGAGACCGTTTGGTGGGATTACCTCTACCTTGCGGTTTCGCCCATTGTCGGTCCCATTGTATCACGTGTGCAGCCCAGGGCGTCAAAGGGCCATGCTGATTTGGCGTCATCCTCACCTTCCTCCCGGTTATCCCGGGCAGTTCCCTATGACAAATAAAACATAGGGCGAGGGTTGCGTTCGTTACCGCACTTAAGCGTACGCTTCAAAGTACGAACTGACGACAACCATGCAGCACCTGCCTAGCCGCCTTGTGGGAGGTCCGCCTTTCAGCGGACTTTCGACTAGGTGTCAAGCCCTGGTAAGGTTCTTCGCTTATTGTCGAATTAAGCCACATGATCCACCGCTTGTGTGAAGCCCCGTCTATTCCTTTGAGTTTTAGCCTTGCGGCCGTACTTCCCAGGCGGGACACTTAACGCGTTAGCTTCGCCACTTGAAGGGTCGACACTTCAAATAGCTAGTGTCCATCGTTTACAGCGTGGACTACAAGGGTATCTAATCCTTTTTGCTACCCACGCTTTCGTTCCTCAGCGTCAGGGTCGCTCCAGTTGAATGCCTTCGCTTTTAGTGTTCCGGTCGATATCAACGGATTTCACCCCTACACCGACCGTTCCATCAGCCTCTAACGCCCTCTAGTCAGACAGTATCTCTGGCATTCCCATAGTTAAGCCATGGAGCTTTAACCAGAGACTTATCTAACCGCCTACGAACTCTTTACGCCCAATAAATCCGGATAACGCTTGGAGATCACGTATTACCGCTGCTGCTGGCACGTGATTAGCATCTCCTTATTCCTGGAGTACCGTCACCCGAAGGTTCTTCCTCCAGAAAAGCTCTTTACACCCCGAAGGGCTTCTTCGAGCACGCGGCGTCGCATCGTCAGGCTTTCGCCCATTGCGAATTATTCTCGACTGCTGCCTCCCGTAGGAGTAGGGCCCGTGTCGCAGTGCCCTTGTTGGGGAACACACTCTCATATCCCCTACCCGTCATTGCCTTGGTGAGCCATTACCTCGCCAACAAGCTGATAAGCCGCAGACCATTCATCCACCGGAATCAATTGCTCAAAACCTTTACCCACCCGAAGGCGGGAACTATCAGGAATTAGCTCATCTTTCGATGAGTTATGCCTGTGTGAATGGTGTGTATCTACGTGTTACTAACCCGTTCGCCGGTTGTCCCACAAAAATATGCGGGACTCCCTTGACTTGCATGCCTTATCCACGCCGCTAGCGTTCATCCTGAGCCAGGATCAAACTCTCAAAAAAAATATTGTCCGCTTCTGCTCTTCTTGTCGGGCACCGCCTGACGAAGTTAAGCTTCAGCGAAACAAAGTCGGGACAACTCTAAAAAACCGAATCCCCACTACCAGAAATTTCTTTGAAATTTTGGCGTGAGGACAAGTTGCTTAATTGTCAAAGTTCTTTCCAAAAAATAAGAACCTCCACCTTGGCGGAGAACCTTGATTCGCTAAGGTATGGTTATATATTCTTAAAATAACCGCGAAGACATCCAATCTTTTAGACACCTTCGCGGGTATTTTTTGATGTTTTTGTATTTTTTGGCCTTACATATATTTATTTTCTTATCCTGCTTTAATTTTACTTTTCTAAAAACCTTTGTCAAGCTACTCCCAGTGTAGGATCCCGAACTACACAAAACCGATGAGCCCGGGAGAGAACTCGAATCCCCAACCTACGGTTTACAAAACCGTTGCTCTACCATTGAGCTACCCGGGCAAATCACTCTTTTCCTTTTAATTTCTTCCAATAATCGGCGGAGAATTTCTTTTTCTTTTCAAGAGATCTTTGCCGTAATTTTATCAACCAACTATCTGTTTTTTTGTCGGTTTTTAAAGTTAAAACTCTAATTTTGGAAAGGAGCTTTTGCAGCAATATTTCACCGGAAAAAGATTTAAGAGTCCCATTATTTCTGATTTTATCTTTTAGTTCCCCTAAAACCATTGATTTCTCAATCTCTTGCAGCGGTAATCCAACAAGAACCGGAATTTTCCGAAATATAACCACAGCCACACCTATGAGTCCAATAATTAGTATAATCGCGGCAATTAACTCTAACATAATTAAGTTTCGTATCTTATAAATCTTTTCACGATAATATTCTCTCCAAGTTTTGCAACATATTCATCAATTAACTCTCTGATGGTTTTTGTTTCATCTTTTACCCAGGACTGAGACAGCAAAGAATCCTCTTCTGGATCCATAGCAGAAATCTGCAAGCAAAGTTCATGAGCAAGTTCTTTAAAATATTTTGATTTAGCAACGAAGTCAGTTTCACAGCGCAGTTCAATCATTGCCCCAATTCTTTTATCAGGATGGATATAACTCTCAATTATCCCTAACCCAGCCTCTCTTCCTGATTTTTTCCCAGCTAGTTCTCTCCCCCATTTTCTTAAAATCTCCTTCGCTTTATCAAAATCCCCTTTTGCTTTCTCAAGAGCTTTTTTACATTCTGATATTGAAACGCTAGTTTCCTGGCGAAGTTGTCTGATTTGATCAATTGATATCATAAAACTAGAAACTCGGTTAATTACTTCAATTTTACTTTTAACACAATCTCTTTTACTTTCTCCAAAATATACTTCACGGATGATATAGCGTCATCGTTTGCCGGAATTGGATAATCAGCTAAAGTTGGGTCAACGTTGGTATCAGCTATGCCAATAATCTTAATTCTCTTCTTCCCAGCCTCGTTAACTGCCAAAGCATCTTTTTTCATATCTAAAACGAAAATAGCATCGGGAAGTTTCTCCAATTTTTTTATTCCTCCAAATTTAATTTCTAAATTTTTCAATTCTTCGTCCATCTTAGCCCTTTCCTTTTTTGTATATTTTGCCAGATCCCCTTTCTTTTTCTTTGCTTCCAAGTCCTTAAAATATTCAAGCCGTTTTTTAATGGTTTTAAAATTAGTAAAAGTTCCTCCTAGCCATCTTTCGTTGATATACGGCAAACCACAATCTTTGGCAATATCCTTCATTAAATCCTTGACTTGGATTTTTGTACCAACTAAAAGTAAGACCTTATTTTCCGAAATAAGTTTTTTAATAAACTCAAGAGCTTCTTTAAGTTTTTCTGCGGACTTTTCAATGTCAATAATATGAACAGTATTTCTCACCCCATAAATATATGGTTTCATTTTTGGATTAATTCGGGAGGTCCGATGACCAAAATGCAAACCCGCCTCAGTCATTTTCTCAGGATTAACGCCAAAATCTTCCTTCTTATTTTCCTTTTTAACTTTTTCTTTTTTTTCCGCTTTTTCTTCTATCATAGTAATTTCAATAATAGCATATTTAAATTTTAAATCAAGGGCAAGCCCTCACGACCATAACGAGGAAAAATTTCTTCTTAATTTTTATATTGCTGTATTCACGCAATTTAATCTAAAAAAATAGATTAACTTAATTAAATTCGCTGCGAGATTTTAAAAAATTAATTCCTCGTTTGGTGTGAAGGGTTGATTTTTTTGGAGAATTTGATAAGATTAAAATACATGAAAAAAGACATCCATCCAAAATACTATCCTAACGCTCAGGTTAAATGTGCTTGTGGCAATAATTTTACAGTTGGGTCAACTAAAGAATTTATAGAAGTTGAGATTTGTTCAAAATGTCATCCATTTTATACTGGAAAAGAAAAAATTATTGACACCATGGGAAGAGTGGAAAAATTTAGAAAGAGATTAGCTAAGAAAAAAGAATTAAAGAAAAAAAAGTAATATGTCTGAACAAAACTCGGTGATTATGGAAATAAGAGCTGGCGCTGGAGGCAATGAAGCTGCTCTTTTTGCTGCTGATTTATTTAAGATGTATTCAAAATACGCTATTTCTCAGAATTGGAAATTAAAAACATTAGATTCTCATTCAACTGAATTAGGAGGAATCAAACAAATAATTTTTGAATTAAAAGGTGAAAATACGTTCTCTAAAATGAAATATGAGGGAGGGGTTCATCGAGTTCAAAGAATACCGGAAACTGAAAAATCAGGGAGAATTCATACTTCAACCGCTACGGTGGCTGTCCTGCCTAAACCCAAAACAGCGGAAATTAAAATTAAGCCAGATGATATAAAAATTGATTTTTTTCACTCCTCTGGTCCCGGCGGCCAAAATGTCAACAAACGAATGACTGCGGTAAGAATTACTCACCTGCCGACAGGTTTAGTCGTTGTATCGCAGAATGAGCGAAATCAGCTTCAAAATAAAGAAAATGCTCTTTCAATTTTAGCTGCTCGGCTTTTGGAAAAAAAGCAAATAGAAAAAACGGCAAAAATGGGGGGTGAAAGAAAAGCTCAGATTGGGTGGGCACAAAGAGCAGAGAAAATTAGAACATATAATTTCCCTCAAAATAGAATCACTGATCACCGAATCAAAAAGAAATGGCACAATCTTGAAGATATAATGGATGGAAAATTAGATAAAATAATCAAAACTCTGCAAAAAAGTATTTAACAAAAAAATAGAGGCCGAGCCTCTATTTTTTATACCTCTACTTTTTATAAAGGCCCTTAAAAAATTTGAGTCAAACAATTAAGGATTTTGCTCAAGAATTTTAATATCATTTTCAAAACCAGTGGCTATTTTAAGAACATTATCCGCGTACCAATAAAAAGCTGAATTTGTAGTTGAACCCGAAAAATAAATCATCGCCGCCTTCCATTCGCCGTTTTTCTCTTTTGATTTGGCCCCATAATCTGAAAGATACAGCCCCGAAGCCAAAAATGCGTCTCTTATATTCCAAGGGTCAGACGGTTTTCCGGTGATTGCGCTTATTCTGTCTTTATATCTTGCCCACGTAGTAGGCATAAACTGAGCAGGCCCCATTGCTCCCCCCCAACCAATACTCATGGGACAAGAAACAGGCGTGGCAAAAAGATCCCGTCCGAGAGCCGCGATAATTTCCATAAAATGAGGAACATCTTTTGTGATTGAATGAGGAGGACCTGGACGCATCACTTTATTTATCTTTTGGCCGGTTTTTATTGATACACCCTGACCCGTATTAGCATTTGATAAATAACATTGGCCAACGTTTTTCCCAATATTTGATTCCTGGGTTAAAATAGCTAATAAAAATGCTGGCCTAACTCCGGTTATTCCTTCTACGTATTTTGCTAACTCGTAGGCTTCACCAAAAGTAGGAGCTTTGGAAATTCCTATCAACTCAAACAACCTAGTTCTTATTTCAGCTGCTTTTGCTTCAACTTCTTGTTGTTCTTGAAGTTGTTTTTGATATTGTGCATCGGTTATTTTTAAATAATACTCCTGTTCTTTTTTTGTTTCAGCGCTATCTTTGCTCTGAAGAGTCTGAATTTTCACCATATGTTCCAAATCATCTTTCTCTTCATCTAAAGATTGTTTTTGCTGCTCTAAATTTAATTTTAGGGTCTTGATATTTTGTAAAAATTCTTTACTTTTAGAATCCAAAAGCTCTAAAGCTATTAAATTATCAAAAAAATCAGAAAGTTCGTCCTCTGAAAACAAAACTTCAATTATTGGTTTTTGGTCTTCTTCATAAATAGTTCTCAAAATATTAGATAATTTTTCTTTTGAATCTTCTATCTTAAAAGAGGTCTTTTCAATGGAAGTTCCGGTGTCTTCAACTTGAATTCCTAAATCTTTAACAATTAAATTACTTTGATAAATTTGATAATTTAAATTTTTTATTTGTTTGTTTAAAGTATAAATTTTGTTCTCAAGAGTCTTTTTTTCCGCTCCAGTTTTGCTAAGATCTTCTTGAATTTCTGCAATTTCCTCTTCATAGAGAGCCTGGCACTTTTTTAATAATGCTTGGTAATTTTCTTTTGAGAGATTTTGTTGCCCTTTATCAATTATTTCCTGGCATATTTCAGTTAAATCTTCTTCACCAAAAACAAATTTCGGCAAAAATAAAGCCGAAATAAAAACAATAGCAAGTAGCGCATAGTGTATAGTTTTTAGTAATTTATTCTTTTTCATTCTTTTTGCCTTTTTCTTCTTTTTCTTCTACTTTCTCTTCTGCTTTTTCTCTCTCAACCTTCTCCACTTCTTCTACCTTCTCTTCAACCGGTTTTTCCAATTCTTCCTCTACCTTTTCCGGAGGAATAACAACAGCTATAATTTCATCTGGCTCTCTTTGAACCTTAGCCCCTTCTGGTAATTTTAAATCTTTTACCAAAATCTCATCTTCAAGGGTTTTTAAATTTTCTATATTCACTCTAATTTCATGGGGAAGATTTTGGGGCAGAGCTTTAACCTCTATCTCTGAAATCTCCCGCACTAAAGTTCCTCCAAATTCTTTTACGGCCGGGGCTTCTCCTTCAAAAATTATCGGAATTGTTACCTCAACCTCTTCGGTAAGAATCGGCTGATAAAAATCAACATGGATTAGCTTGCCAGTCAATGGGTCTTTTTTTACTTCATGGATTAAAACTGGAAATTTTTTATCTCCTACTTCAAGCGAAACCAAAGAGCTTTCTCCTGTTTCTTTATAAATATTTTCGAACTCTTTAAAATCTACTTCCAAAGATAAATTCTTTATCTTTGGCCCGTATAAAACAGCGGGCAGAACACCTTTCTGCCTCAGATTTTTTACTTTTTTTCCGAGGATTTCTCTTTTTTTTACTTTAATAATTAACATCGTTTTATTTTACAATGCGAATATATTGAACCGGACAGACATTAGCTGCCTCCTGGTTATATTTAATTTCTTTTACCCCTAACTTGTTATTCGCTGATTTCAAATTCGTTGGAATAAAATTTTTGATCTTCTCTAAACGTTTCGTCAACTTTACATCCAATGCAAATTGACATAGCAAATCGGTTAAGTCCTTGCTCAATAGAAGGAGTAACGAGTTCAAATGCTTTGACCTGCCCCGAATCAATACAATCTTTCACTAAATCACTATTTGAACAATTCACATAACTATAACCTTCCCATTCCTCTTTTTTCTTCTCAAGATAATAAGGGTAACAAGAAGAAAAACAAATAGTTTTCTTTAAATTGTTTTCAATTTTTACTTTTATAATATCTCCTATTTTATATTCTGTTTTTTCAGTAATAACATTCACTCCTTCAGGAACCTTCGGAGGAGCTAAAAGAGCAACTAAAATTATTGCAGCTAAAGTAATCAGACCCGCTCCTATTATTAGAAAATTCTTTTTTTCCATATTTTTATCCTATTAATAAGATTTATAATTGCTGTTAAATAAATTCATCTTTTCTTCGACCTTTTTCTGAATAGCTTTTTGAACTTTGGGCAAAATTTTATATGGTCTAATTTCCTGAACCTTAAAAGATTTCTCTAAAGTTTTTTTCCAAATCAACCTTAACTCGGTATTGATATTAACCTTTACAATCCCAAACTTTATAGCTTTTTTAATCTCTGCTTTTGGAATACCTGAGCCTCCATGTAAAACCAAAAAGGCATTTGTTTTATTGTTAATTTCTTTCAATCTTTCAAAATCAAGTTTTGGCATCCCAGCATATATTCCGTGAATATTCCCTATAGCTATTGCCAAACTATCTACTTTTGTCTCCCTAACAAACTTATAAGCTTTTTCAGGTAAAGTCAAATCTTCTTTCTCTATTCTCGCTATTTTTTTGTGAAAATTTGACCCCCCCCTTAAATATCCCAACTCTCCCTCAACTAAGACGCCTTTTTTATGAGCATACTCTACTATTCTTTTAGCACATTTCATATTTTTTTTAAAGGGCAGTTCTGAACCATCAAAATGAACTGCCGAATATCCAAAATCAATAGCTTTTTTTATCCAATTTAAATCTTTGCCATGGTCCAAATTTAAAAATAAAGAAGTTAAGCTCCTTAATTTAGAAATCTCAACCAAAGCCAAAACCTCCTTCAAACCCAAATAATTAAGCTCTCCTTGAGAAGTTCCTAAAATCACCGGGCTTTTTGTTTTTTGAGCAGCGGCTATAATCCCTCTTAATTGCTCAAAAGTTGAAAAATTAAACTGGCCAACCGTCCATTTTTCTTTTTGAGCTTTTTTTAAATAATCTTTTAATTTCATATTTTTTTAAATTTTTCGCTTTTTTCCAGTAATCCTTCTTTGGCTCCGCATTTTTCAAGACAGGAATTAGCGTTAGCTATGCCTAATTGAATAGAAAGTTCAATATTACCTTTAGATTTAATAAAGCCAGAAACAAACCCGGAAGCAAAAGAATCTCCGGCTCCGGTTCGGTCAATTACTTTTGTTTTTGCAGGTTTGGCCCGATAAAGCTCTTTCCCGTTTGAAACCATTACCCCCAGAAAACCCTTGGTCATTACAACAATACCAGGGCACATTTCATCAATTTTTTTAAAGATTTCCTTTTCTTTCTGATAAGGAATTTTAGTCAACAAAGAGGCCTCTTCTTGATTTAAAACTAAAATATTGACTTTTTTAATAATTCTTTTCAGAACTTCCGAAGACAACGAAAGCTGAGAATTGCCCGGATTAAAAATAATTTTTATTTTATTTCTGTAAGCAAAATTAACTATATCTTCGGTAATATTACAGAGTTTTCCTGAAAGAGGAGCCAAATAAAACCATTTCGCCCTCAACTTGCTCCAGGGAATATCTTTTTTCCCCAAAAGTTCTGATGCTCCTCGATAAACTAAAATAGTTCGATCTATTTTTAAACCGCTATTTAAAATAACGGAACAATTAGTCGATTTCAGTTTTGTTTTGAAAACAAACTGACAATCAATCCCAATTTTTTTTAATTCTTTAATTATTTCTTGGCCACTCAAATCATCCCCTACTCTACCACAATAAGCTACCTTAAAACCCTGTTTGGCAAAAGTAGCAGCTACATTAGTTCCACCTCCGCCGGAAGAAAAATAAACACCTTCGACATCAACCTTGGAACCTAAATTAAAACAAATTCCCTTGCCGGTGATAAATTTTTTATTTTTTACCACTTGCCAGCCCTGAGTTGGTTTTGGCTTTAAAAAAACATCCCAAGTAGCAGACCCAAAAGTTATAATATCAAACATATTTCATTTCTTTTTTGCCAAATTTAAAATTGTTTTAATTACCGTATCAGGGCTTAAAGACATACTTCCTATCCCTTCCTTCATTAAAAATTCAGCAAAGTCCGGTAAATCCGAGGGCGCCTGTCCGCAGATTCCGCAGTATTTATTTTTCATTTTACAAGATTGTATCACTCTGCTCACCATTTTCTTTATAGTAGGATTTCTTTCATCTCCGATATAAGCAATTTGGGCATTATCTCTATCAAGTCCCAAAGAAAGCTGGGTTAAATCATTTGAGCCAATTGACATTCCATCAAAAATCTCCAAGAATTTATCTACCAAAATAACATTAGAGGGAATTTCGCACATCACATAGATCTTGAGATTATCTTTTCCTTTTTCAAGACCGAATTTTTTCATTAATTTGATTACTGCCCTCCCCTCCTCTACTGTTCGGCAAAATGGAATCATTGTAGTAATATTTTTTAAACCAAAAATATTTCTCGCTCTTTTTATAGCTTCGCATTCCATCTTAAAAGCGGGCTGAAAACTTTTATCAATATAGCGACAAGCTCCTCGAAATCCCAACATAGGATTTGCTTCTTCTCCTTCAAAAAACTTTCCTCCAACTAAGTTTCTATATTCATTTGTTTTAAAATCAGAAAACCTGACAATCACTTCTTTAGGATAAAAAGCAGCCGCTATTTGAGCAACTCCTTCAGCTAATTCTTTGATAAAAAATTCTTTTTTATCTTTATGCTCAACGGTTATTTTTGCAATTTCCTTTTTTAACTTCTGGTCTTTTAAATTTTTGAAATGATAAAGAGCTAAGGGATGAATTCGAATTTTTTCGGCAATTATAAACTCTTCTCTAGCTAAACCAACTCCGGAATTTGGTAAAAAAGAACTTTTAAAAGCAACCTCCGGAGCCCCGACATTCATCATTATCTTTGTTTTCAGTTTAGGAATTTTTTTTAAATCATATTTTTTAATTTTGAAAGGCACTTTCCCGGCAAAAATTCTACCGTTTAATCCTTGAGTACAATCAACGGTTACGGTCTGGCCATTTTTTAAAACCTTGGTAGCTTTTCCTGTACCGACAATACAGGGAGTTCCAAGCTCTCTGGAAATTATCGCCGCATGGCAGGTCTTTCCCCCTTCGTCGGTAACAATAGCTGAAGCTATGCCCATAATAGTTGTCCAATCGGGATCGGTCATTTTTGTTACTAAAATCTCTCCTTTTTTAAAATATTTAATTCCTGAAACGTCTTCAATTATATGAATTTTACCTTCGCCAATTTTCTCACCCACGGCAACACCAGTTAAAATCGGATTCTTTTTAGTTCCAATTTTATATTCTTCGTAAATCCTGCCTGTTTTTGGGGCATGAACCGTTTCCGGCCTTGACTGGACAATAAAAAGTTTTCCCGTCTTTCCGTCTTTTGCCCATTCTAAATCCTGAGGAGTCCATTTCTTAAATTTCTCTGAATAATGTTCCTCAATAATCAACGCCCATTTAGCCAGGGTTAGAATTTCATCATCCCTTAAAGAAAACTGAAGTTGCTTATTTGTCGGCACCTTTTCTTCTTTTATTCCTCCCTCTCTGCTATAAACATATTTTACAGTTTTTCTCCCGAGGTCTTTCCTAATAATTGGCCTATAAAGCTTGCCCTGGGGAGCGGAGCGACGAAGGGTTAGTTTAAATACATAAAATTCATCAGGAGTAATTCTTCCCTTTACAATCATTTCTCCGATTCCCCAAATTGAATTAATCAAAACAATATTAGGAAAACCTGTTTCGGTATCCAAGGTAAACATTATCCCCGAAGAAGCTAAGTCAGACCTTACCATTCTTATAATTCCAACCGAAAGACCAAATTTTAACTGGTCAACTTTTTTTTCATAACGGTAAGCAATGGCGCGGTCGCTAAAAGTTGAAGCTATACATTTTCTTATCGCTTTAAGCAACTCTCCTTCTCCCCTTACGTTTAAATATGTTTCAAACTGACCGGCGAAAGAAGCATTGGGCATGTCTTCACAAACGCCGGA
>Ga0268285_1000692_pt1 | contig 18742 bp, 18 predicted proteins | sample saktaG_2_FD_190144 | JGI IMG/M metagenome (GOLD analysis project Ga0268285, IMG submission 190144) | Saline water microbial communities from Sakinaw Lake, British Columbia, Canada - sak_2013_06_06_120m | ecosystem: Environmental > Aquatic > Non-marine Saline and Alkaline > Saline ... | reverse complement strand
TTTTTTGGAGCAAATTTTAGGAGTAGCTTTAAATTTTAATGGTATTTTTGCAGTGATACTAACTATTGCGTTCTCTTATTTACCTATTACTGCTGGTCTTTGTCTTATAGCATTACTAAGTATTCCATCTGAACTTTCTGATATGTGTAGGATAGATGGAGGTGGGAAAACAGCTTTTTTGAAAATTTATCTCCCTTTTCTTTATCCTGCTCTTTGTATTGGCGGGCTACTTGTTTTTCTTCTGAGTATAAATGATTATGGAATCCCATCTGTTTTCGGTATAAATGTTTTTGTATTAGAATTATACTCGCGTTTTAGTGCTGGAAACAGCATTTATTCTGTATTTTTAGCAGGATTCCCATTATTTTTACTCTGTGCCACTATTATGGCATTGTTTGGTTTTTATATATCAAGAAGTAATTTTTCATTTAGTACAATGAAATGTATAAATCCATTTAAAAAAGAAAAATTCATAAAAACACCAGCAGTTTTTGGACTTGTTATTTTAGTCTTTTTTGCCATTGTTCCGCTGTTTAATTTAACATATGAAGCTGTAAGGGTTAAAGGTGCTATTGCTGTTTTAGCAAATTCAGTAAACGAAATTTCATATTCTGCTTTTATTAGCATACTTGCGGCTGTATTTAGTTTTATACCTGCACTGCTTTTTACATATTCCTTTTATAAATCAAAAGCGAGAATATTGTTTTTAGGGGTGGCAGCATTACCGTTTATTATCTCTTCACCAATTGCCGGATTATCCTTAATTAAAATGTGGAACACACCATTATTAAGTTTTGTTTATAGGAGCCCGATTATGCCAGCTATTGCACTAATATCAAGATTTGCATTTGTTGAAGCGGTAATATTAACTGTTGCCATTTCAAGGCTTGATAAGGCTTTGATTGAAAATATGGCACTTCATTACCCGGGTTTGTTTAGATTTTTTAAGTGTATGGCACAGCTTATTTGGAAGGAATGTTTAGCTGGTATATTAATTGTATTTGCACTTTCTATGGGGGAATTCGGAGTAACTTTACTTGTAACACCACCCGGATATCAAACACTCACTATAAAAATATATAATTATCTACATTATGGAGCATCAGAAATTGTTGCAGTTTTGTGTCTTTTTATGCTTGTTGTTATGCTACTGATATTATTACTTTTATTTTTGCTGTTAAAAGGGGAAAAAAATGAATAGAAAAATAGTAAAAATTATTCTGATTATTTTAGTTATTCTAATTATTTTAGGGCTTTTGTATTATGTAATTTCTGATTTAAAAAGCAATTTTGCAAGCAATATGAAAAGAGATGGGTTTGATGTTCTATTGCCAGATAAGGATATATGCACCATTTCAATTGATGGGGACACCTTATGGGCAGGTGGAGCGTCGGGACTTTTTGAAATAGATATGAAAAGTTTTACTGCTAAAAATGTAGGCGATTATAAATTTATCCGTGCAGTACTTGCAGTTGATGGTGGCCTATGGCTCGGTAGCGATGATGGACTAACATATATTGGCGAAAAAACTATAAACTATACTGTAAAGGAAGGTTTGCCCGACAATAGAGTAAACGCCATAATTCTTGATAAGGATAAACGGCTTTGGGTTGGAACTTGGGGCGGTGTGGCAGTTTTTGACGGCGAAAAAATAAAAACCTATACCAAAAAAGATGGTCTGCTTGACAATATGGTGAATGTTATTATGCAAGATAGTGCGGATGGTATGTGGTTTGGTTCCTATGTTGCACCTCGTGGGGGCATAAGTGTGCTGTATAATGAAAAATGGCAATATTTCACCACAAATGACGCACTTTTACACGCAAATATAAATGCAATTATAGAAAGACAAGATAAAAGCATTATTGCAGGTGGTGGATTATATAATAAAGGTGGAGCCACACGATTTGTATTTCAATCTGATAAATGGGTAAAAAACGGCACCATAACAAAAAAAGATGGGCTTGCAGGAGAGAAAGTTCGTTCACTGTTTGAGGACAGTAATAATAGACTTTGGTTTGGCTCTGAATACGATGGACTTGCTGTGATGTCTGAAAATAAAATTATTAAATTAACCAAAAAAAATGGTCTTTCAAATGATGAGGTTAAAGTTATAAGGGAGGATGAGAGCAATAATATTTGGGTTGGCACACGAAAAGGGCTAATAAGAATAAATAAGGGAGGGATAGACAATGAATAATGACCAAACAAAGCAAGTGCAATATCCTAAAAACACATTGGAACTGCTCAAATACATTGGCAAAAAGATACCAGAGCGTCTATTAAAAGCATTGCCAATGACAATTGCTTTTGGTGTTTTTGGATGGTTACTCCACACATATTTACTTGTGTTTATAAATCAAGGCTTTAATCCGGATACTTGGCTTGGAAATAATATACTTAATGTAAAGGGTAGTTTAGTAAGCTCAACACTTTTATGGACTATGTTCGGTGCAATTATTCCTATGCTGATTTCATTTTTTAGGAGGGGTGGCAACCCAATAAAAGTCGTTACATCAATAGTTAAAATGCCGTTTGACATAATAAATAAAAGCAAATCTGGTGGAGAAATTTTTTTGCCATATATGTGCTTTGCCTGTGCTTTAACACTTTTTTGCGAAAGAGTTTTTTCTGGTATTACAAGTTTGGTTGCAGGTGGAATTATTATGAGTTCGGTTGTGGCATTTGTAACAGGAAGAGGAAGTATTTTTATTCAAATACTTAGAATGATTGTTAATGATGTGCAAATGTTCATTTTGAAAAAGCAAAAACTGAAGCTTGACGGTGAAAGCATATTTATGATAGTCGGTGCATCAGGAAGCATATTGTTGTTATTTGGATTAGTGAGAGCATTAACTTTACCGGCATTTTTGCAAATAATACTCAATTATGTTTGGATACTACTTATTGTTTCAGGAGTAATTTTGCTTTTTAATAAAAATAAAGCACCTAAGCAATTTATGTTTTTTATTAGCTTTATAGGTACTGCATTGCTCTGCTCTCAAGTTTTCAACATTACTGCATTTGCCGATGATGCCGGTTGGGATGAAGTAGGTGGTACACTTGAAGGATGGCTTGGAAGTGAAGGTGCCTTTACGGCAGTAGTTAATGGGTTAGCACCAGCAGTTGGTACCTTGGTTGGTTCCTATGTTTCTTCTATACTCGGTGGGCTGTTTGGAGGTTTCGGACAACTTGTATCAACGGATGTTTCATTAGGACCAGATACATCGGTTATTCCTCCACAAGAACCTACTCAAACTCTTCCACAAAAACCTACTCAGCCAACGAAAGAAGAAATAGATGCTGAGAAAGCTCGTTTGAAGAAGGAAGCAGATGAAGCACGTATTAATGAAGAATTTGACAAAAAGCGTCAAATAGAAATAAATAAACAATTGGCAATTAAAAAGAAGGCTTTAGAGGATAAAAAGCAATTAGAAAAAGAAGTTGCAGCACATAAAAAGTATGAGGCTTCCCTTTGTAAAAAATATAACACCACGCCAGATAAACTTCGGGATGTATTATTAGCAAATCAAGGGGCCAATGCAGCTGATGCGGAAAAATGGACATCTCGTGCTAAAAAACTTGATTATGCCATAGCGGCGGCACAGATAACCGTTATAGCTTGCGACACAGCAATTGACGGATTAGCAAATGTAACGGGTCCTTATGGCAAAATGGTGAGAGCTGGATATAAAGTTACAAAGGGACTCGCATCAGGTGGTGCAGAAGCTTATTATGGGGATGGGTCTGTATCAGTGGGAGCTGGTATGACATCAGGTCTTGTTAAAGGTGGTGTAGATGCCGCATCAGATTATATTAATAGTACTAAGATTAAAGCAGGGTTAGCAATTGGCTCCGAAGTAATAGGAGGGGCTATTACAGAGGGTTCAGAAGGTGCTTTAAAGGGATTAAAGAATGGTCTATACAATGTAGGTGTCGGCACTTTGACAGACAAAATTGGCGGTGGTGGTTATGGCAATGATACGAGCCTTGTTACTTTGGCGGGTGGTAAAACAGCTGTAATTATTGATGCTGGTGGTCAAACAATAACAAGAATAGTATCAAATAACTCAGCACAAAATTTTATAAAAAACAAACTTATTAATCAAGGCATTCAGTCAGGAGTAAAAGGTGCAAGTGGACTTATAAATGAGTTTGGCGTCAAACCTGCTCTCACTAATTTAGGTGTACTTCCCAAATAAAAATATCATATTAATATTGATTAGAAAATAGCATTAATAAATTATGAGGAGGATTATATTATGACACTTACAACAAAAGAAATAGCTTATTTATCACCATCATTTACACAGCAAACAGCAATAAGCTTGTTTTCAAACATAAAGGCAACGCAAGATGGCACTGAGTATGATAAGCTAAGCAAGAAAGGAATTATTCAAGGTAATGGGTATGAAGCTCAGGCATTAGAAATGCTTATGCAAATAGCAAAACCTCAAAGGTGTGCCCGCATTATAGCTAAAAACGAATTTTTTGTTATAGAGAAATATTCTTATAGAAGTGATGACAAAATATTACTTGTTGAAAATAGCAATGGGGAATTTATTTTCAAAAAAATAGAAGATTTTAACGATGTAATTATTGGTCTTTCGGAAATTTTCAGTATGTCAAACATTAAAACTGCTGATGTAAAAGTTTTGCTTAAGGCAGATGAAATGATTGTTCTGCTTGCAATTATTGATATTTATCGTAAAAACACCTTGCTCAATTATGCAGGTAATTCAAATCAAGCAGAAATCATATCGTTACAAGAAATAACAAACGAACTTTCAAAGGGCTATGAAAATGGGCTTGTTAAAATACTGATAAAAAATTATGCATATAAAATGCCTATGGAAAGAGAAATTGCCCAATTGCTTGCAAGCCTTGTAGAGAAGAAATGTCTTGTTTTTAAGCAAGGTTATAAACTTTCACAAAACTATGCACTTCTCGCAACAAATTTCCTTGTATTAGATGCACTAATATTACTTGAAAACTTTCAAGTAATGGCAAATGGAGATGTTATAAGTAATGGCGGATTTTTTGCAACTGCTGGTGTGCATAACATTATTTCGTTTGTGTTTGAAGATGATAACATTTTATTATCCTCAATGAGTGCATTTCAAATGCTGTCAACAATTGAAAGCGTTTTAGAATGCCCTGTTTTTGCCGAAGAAATAGTGCAAACCGCACAAACACCACCACCCATAAATAACATATGGCAATGCACTTGTGGGAAAACAAATACAGCAAATTTCTGCCCTACCTGCGGAAGCAAGCGAGTATAACAAATTAAAAACTATGATAAATTTATTTTGAATTTTTCGGACAATATCATTGAATTATAGTGCATTTGGTTTAGTTGCAAAAATTCTTCCTAAAAAGCCAAAACTACAACACTAAATCTTTGACACCAATAAATTATGCAACACCAAAAAGTTGGTTTATAAGTATAACTTTCAAACCCTCAAACTGCTACAGTTATTGACATATCATCTTCTAAAACACCTTCGTTTAAGGCTAGTAAGGGGTTAAAGGGTGCTGTGTGTATGTAATTAAATAGCAAGTAGCCACTCTTTTTGGGTGGCTATATTGTTGCGAGAAAATAATAATTTGGTTTTTTGGGACAGTGCTTATTTGATTAAAGTGCGTTATTCGTGGTTTTCGTGGTATTTTTACAAAATTCTTGAAAAAATCTCGCTAATGTTAAAGAGATAAACTTCATTATTCGGGACATATCATATATTCCAAATACTAAGGAGCTTTTTCGTGAATTTGAACTTGAACTTAACCCATCAGATTTACTTTTTAATAATTATGATATTATTGAGAAAAATAAACTTCGCCACTTTGCTAAAGCCAGAGAAATGTTTGACTTTATAAAAAAACATGTGAATGTTAAGAAAACTTGTCCGCCACACAATATTAAAAGCAACATAATTTTAATTGATGATGATTTTATGATACAAGGCTCTTCATCACTTGAATTAAACAATAAAGCTAATCATGATACCGATTTCAGTATAAACTTTGATACTTTTATTTTTAGTGCAATGGATAAAACACAGATTGTATCTGCAAAAGAAATATTTGAACGAATTTGGTACGGCAATAATATAACAATTGATTTTAAATATGAATTATTAAAGAGTTTGGAGTATGTGTATAAAGAACATTCCCCTGAATTTTTATATTATTTCACACTTAATGATTTGTTTGGAAAACAACTTGACTTAAGTGTTGAGAGATTTGAAACTGATAATAACAATTTTAAGAAAACGAAAATTTGGAATATGCTTTACAACTTTCAAAAGGATTGTGTTTTATTAGCAATTAAAAAGTTAAACAATTATGGAGGTTGCAGGAATATTCACACCACAGCTAATAATTGGAGATATAATTGAGCTTATAGAAACCGATGGCAAGCACTCAGTTATTGGCACAGTAACATCTGTCCGACACACCATAGGCAAAGGTGGCTTTTGGACAGAGTTCACAGTTGACAGTGGTGGCAGGAAAGGAAAGCCATTATTAAAGGACTTTGTAGGGCAGATTTCAGGGAATAAGAAAACTGACGGTGTAGTTATATCTTAGTCACATATAAAACAATTCAGCACTTTTGCTTAAATGCAAAGGTGCTTTTTTAATACAAAAAATTAAAATTATAGGAGGAAAAATCACAATGAAAACAGTATGGAACACTATTCAATTAACAATAGCCACAATAGGTGGCTGGCTGGGCTGGTTCTTAGGAGGACTGGACGGCTTTTTGTATGCACTTATTGCCTTTGTGGTTATAGACTACATCACAGGAATTATGTGTGCAGTGCTTGAAAAGAGGCTATCCAGCGAGGTCGGAGCAAGGGGCATATTTAAGAAGGTGCTTATCTTTTCGCTTGTAGGAATTGCTCATATTATTGATACCCGACTAATAGGCAGTGGCAGTGCATTAAGAACCGCAGTGCTATTTTTTTATATCTCAAATGAAGGCATAAGCATAATTGAAAACGCAGCCATCATAGGCTTACCTGTCCCTAAAAAATTAACCGATATTTTAGCACAAATAAAAAACAACAAAGGAGATGAATAACTATGGCAAAATATAGAACACTAACTCAAACCTATCAATTTGTAAAAGAGCAAGATACTGGAACAGCTATAACACCCAATGCTTTAAGGCGAATGGTTATAACTGGTGTTATTCCTTGCATTAAGGCAGGAAAGAAGTATTTAATTGACCTTGACAGTTTATTTGAACATCTAAAAACGATTAAGCCGGAAGAGGTTTTAAAGGGGTATGAAGCACCTATAAAAACAAAGTTTGACGGCCTAAAAAAGTTTAAGTAAATGAGTGAAATTTCCTTGCATTATGTAGGGTTTAGAGGTATCATACACCTGTAAAAAACAAGAAATTGGAGGCAAAATTATGGCATCTATTTTAGAGCGAAATGGCAAGTATTTTATAATGGTAAGCACAGGTTATGATAGCTCAGGAAAACAGCTTAGAAAAACTATGACTTACAAACCAGAAGAAGGTTTATCCCAAAAGCAAATTGAAAAAGAGCTACAGGAGCAGGTTATGCTTTTTGAAAGAAAAGTATTAAATGGTCAGATATTAAATGGCTCTGTAACCTTTATGGAGTTTACCGAACGGTGGATGAGGGATTATGCTTTAAAACAGCTCTCACCCAAAACAATAATTGGATATGAATATATGTTAAGGCGTATGTTACCAGAAATAGGAAACATACGCCTTGATAAATTAAAGCCCCATCATTTAATGGCGGTTTATGCGAATTTAGGACAAGATGTTAATCATAAGGGCTTGACCTTTATAGCTAAGGATGAATTATTAAAATATTTTGACAAGAAAAAATTAACAAGAGAAAGTACAGCTGATAAAACAGAACTTTGCACTAATACAATATATAATATGTTTAAAAAACAAGCTGTCGCAGAGCAAACTGCAAATAAGATATGCGGATATTTCAATATTGATTTTAACAAGCATTTTGAACCCTCTAAACCAATAATTGGCTTATCCAATAAGACTATAAAACATCATCATAGATTAGTATCGGCAATTCTTAATCAAGCAGTATATTGGCAAGTAATACCCGAGAATGTTGCAAAGCGAGTTATGCCGCCAAAGGTTGCACGAACAGAAGCTAAATATCTTGATGAAAAACAAACCGCAAAATTAATAGAATTACTAATAAATGAACCTCATCAATATAGAACAATGATATTACTCTTTATATACAGTGGGCTAAGGCGAGGAGAGCTTTGTGGCTTAGAATGGAAGGATATTGATTTTGAAAATAATATGATTACAGTTAGACGTTCAAGTCAATATGTTTCTGGTAAAGGTATATTTGAAAAGGAAACCAAAACCGAAACATCGGATAGAACAATAAAACTGCCAACAGTTGCGTTTGAAGTGCTTAGAGAACATAAGCTATGGCAGTTAGAAGAAAGGTTAAAGGTTGGCAATGCTTGGGAGGAAAACGATAGATTATTTACGCAGTGGAATGGTATACCAATACATCCAGATACAATAACAGGTTGGTTTAGTGGATTTATAGCTAAAACAGACTTGCCTAAAATATCAATACATAGTTTAAGACATACAAATATAACCTTAATGATAGCGGCAGGAGTGCCACTTAGAACTGTATCTTATAGAGCAGGTCATGCACAAACAAGCACAACAGCGAATATTTACAGCCACGCACTGAGGACAGCAGATGAAATGGCGGCAGATGTAATTGAAAATATGCTAAAAATTTCGAGTATAAAACAAAAACAAGCATAAAATAATTAATAGCCAACAGGTGAGAATACTCATTTGTTGGCTGTTGATAATAACATTAAAATATGGTTTCCCAAACCTTATTATGTCAATAGAAATTATTGAAAAGGGTAAAAGGAATTTGTTAAAACGTTTGCATTCATACAATATTCGTGATATGATTAACAATAAATAACTATATTGTATAAAGGGGTATGTCAAATGGATATGGAATTAATTGGCAAAATAGCTTTAGCGATAATTGGAATTTTTGCAGTAACTTCATTTGGAATTTTCATTAAAATAAACTTAAGCAAGAAAACAAAAAAGAAGGTTATTAAAACGAAACAAAAGATTAATGGGGACGGAAACAATCAGGCTGGCAGAGATATCAATATAAAATAAAGGAATAATTATTATGAGTAATAAGCAAAATGCAAATGGAAATAATAACACTCAAGCACAAGGTGATATTACATATACCTATAATTTTGAAAATTACAAACCTAAAGCAATACACTTTTATGAGAAAGATATAAAAAATGTAATTGAAGAGTTTTCAGGTTATTTTAATCAAAATAAAAGCGAAGTTTCGGGTGATATTTATGATGGAGAGTTTGATTATACAGAAAAAGTAGAGAAAAATAGATTAAACTCTCTTTCAGAAGATTATTTTGAGTACATACAATCGGAACATTTGCAATATTTTTATAAAATTGATAGTTTTTTGAAAGACCCAAAAAACAAGACTCTTTTAGATAATTATAATAAAACAGCATTTGAAATAAAATTTAAAATTCAGACAATGCGTTCGCTTTTTTCTTCGTTTGACGAAATATTAGGAGAACTGTATAATGGATTAGTTGATAAGAATGTATCTGGTCTAGAAGAAAATCGTGATTTGTATATTGTTTTTATTACCTATATGTATTGGAATTGTGATATTGGGAAAAAGAGATGATAAGTATGATAAAGCCACATAAATATTTAGATATCAACTACAGTGTTATTGTTGTTGGTTCGAAAATATTAAGCATTTTTAGAAAAAAAGAAAAAATGAAATATGAATTAGTTTTAGAAAAATTGATTAAAAATGGCGGGGAAGAAAACAAATATGTTTTCCCGCAAGCTTTGTCGTTTTTATATTTGTTAGGGAAAGTTGATTATTGTAAAGAAACTGATGAATTGGAGTTGTTGATATGAAAATAATGCAGATGTATTCTAATTCTCTTAAATTCAAATCAGTCAAGTTTAATGAGCAGTTTAATATAATTTTAGGGGATATAAAGTATCCTAACGACTTGAATAAGGATTCTCATAATTTAGGGAAAAGCACTTTAATTAATCTTATTGATTTTATGTTTTTAAAAGGGATTGACAAAGATTATTTTTTAAAAAAATCAGGTTTTTCAGAACATATATTTTTCATGGAATTAAAATTAAACAATTCTAAATACTTAACGATAAAGAGATCAGTAGAAAACAACACGAAAATATCCTTCAAATTGCATGATGAACCATATCAAGACTTCATCAATGAATTTTTTTGGGACCATGTTGATTTAAGTATAAGTGCTAAAAATGATAAAGATAATGCCAGGTTTGTTTTAAACAGATATTTAGAATTTGATGTTTTGAAAAATGAGAAGTATAGAAAGACTCTAAGCTATTTTTTCAGAACCAAAATGACTATACGGATGTTTTTAAACTAAAAAAATTTAAGGGTTCAGATTTGGATTGGAAGCCCATTTTATTCGAGTTATTAGGATTTGATAGTAAATATATGAGGGATAAATACAATTTGGATTATGAAAAAGAACAGAAGAAAAAATTAATTTCTCAAATTGAAAATGAGTTTCAAGTATCAGATAAAGAGATCGATAAAATAAAAGGATTAATAGAAATTAAAAAGCAAGAAAGAGAAAAGACCATGTTATGGTTGGATAAATTTGATTTTTACTTGCAAGATAATAAAATTGAAAAAGAGTTAATTTTACATATTGAAGAATCAATTTCTAAATTGAATGGACGAAAATATGATTTAGATTATGAAATAAATGAGATTGATAAATCATTAAAAACCAATGTAACATATGATTTAAATACAATTAAACAAATATATGAGGAAACAAAGATATTTTTTCCTGAACAACTAATGAAGGAATATAAGGAATTAATAGAGTTTAATAATAAGGTTTTCACAGAAAGAAAACAATATTTGCTTAAATCTATGGAAAAGAAGAAAACAACATTATCAAAAGTAGAAGGCGAGCTGATAGAGCTAAATAATAAACGAAAGAGTAATATGGATGTGTTTACTCAATCAGATACATTTGAAAAATACAATTCCTATAGAGAATCGCTTATATCTATCGAAAAAGAATTAACTAAATATGAAACAGAGATGGAAAATGTAGATATAATTAAAAAATTGCGAAAAGAGCTGTCCAAAATTGATAGTCAAATTGAAAGGGCTTCAGAGTTGTTGCAAGAACAAATAGATACAGGTAATGATGATTACAAGAGCATAAGAATGGATTTTCATGATTTTGTTAAACAAATAATTAATAATGAAGCAAGTCTTTGGTTATCTGTAAATGGAGATGGCAATATAGATTTCAAAGAAAAAATCTTAAATGAAAAAAATGAAGTTACATCTCAAAATGATGGTCACACATATAAAAAAATACTTTGTGCTTGCTTTGATTTAGCTTTAATAAAAAACTATATCAATAAAAGTTTTTATAGAACTGTTTATCATGATGGTTGTTTAGAATCGCTTGACCCGAGAAAACAAAAACAGTATTTGGATTTGGTTAGAAAAATTTCATCTGAATATGATGTGCAATATATTATGACAGCATTAAAAAGCGATATTCCTGATGATGAAAATGGTAAGTATGTTCCGCAAAATTATGAAATTGCAGTTGCTTTATCTGATGAGAGTGATAATTCTGGTAGGTTATTTGGATTTATCTTTTAACACATTTTTTATTGCATGTAATTGATTTTTGGCGATTCATTTCGAATGATAACTAAATCGTCTTGAAGTACTAATATTACTTTTAAAAAAGCATGAGAGATGTGAATATAAAAATATTGGAGCGGCGAAATGAAAAACCATTTAAACATATTTGAATACTATAATCAAAAAGGTATATTGCCAATAGAGAATAATAGTACAAGAAATCTTGGATTAGTCCTTAAAAACAATGAACTTGCATTTGATAGATTTTTGGATTTAGTTTCCGAAAAAGCTGAAATTCAAATATTAAAACCTTGCCATGAAGATGAATGGTTTTTGAAAGTGCAAGTTAAAATTAAGGATTTTGCAAAAGAAGATTTAGTAATAGACAATTTTGTGGGAATAACTCTTACGACTTCAAAACTGGAGTTCTATGGTAATAATGAGGACGAAAGTGATGTTGCAAACATAACTGATATAGTTATGTTTTCTAAGGGTACTTTAATAATAATTGAGGCAAAGAGGAATAGCACCGATGCAACTGAGCAATTAAAAAGGCAAATTAATCAGCTTAAGTCTGAATGGCAAGAAAACGGTTATCTTAGTGACCCTGAGCCTAATTATTGTAGTTTAGAGTGGTATAATGTTATAGAATGCTTAAATAATATAAATATTCTCACAAATGAGAAAGATGTTATTTTAAACGATTATATTGAACATATAAAAAATAGCGTTCCAGCTTTTTTCCCTGTTCAAACTTTTGATAAACTTGGAGAAAATGATAATGCACATATTAGGAGAAGAATTGAACGATTTGCTTTGAATTATGGTACGGATTTAAATATAAGAAATAAAAGCACAGAGCCAGTATATTGGGTGAAATTACAGGAAAAAGAATATATAAAGGAATTAGCATATCAAAATTATAATAACGATTTAAAATTGCACTTTTACCCTGGCAATACGATTGCTCAAGGATACAGTTTATATAATGAAAACAATAAACTTAGTTTCTTAAAAACAACATCTTTAAGAGTTCAAAATTATGACTTAAAATTGATGATAAGACCGTGTCTTAAAATATCCGATGCTTGGGGCAAATTTAAGTTTGATATTAGTGTCAATACGACAGAAGAAGATGTTATAAGAAAGATTTTCAAAGAAATATGTGGAAAAAGAAAAAGCAATGATAATTTTGAAATATTAAATAAATTTGAGCACTTCAAAAACATTATTTCCAAAGGAGATTTTGTTGAAGGTTTTAAAGAAAACTTTAAAAAACCCGAACTTAATTATACATTTATTGTTTCTCTAACAGTTGGTATATTTATTCCCGAAATGTATAGCGTGCTAAAAAAGATTGATAATGTAATTCCAACATTGTCCAGTAATGATAAGATTGTGGAATTTACAAAAGAAGTTACAGCAAAAATCTATGAACTTATTGAGGATTAAAGATATTATATTAATTAATGTTATAAAAATAAGCCCTATGACCTTTTAAAAAGAGGAAATAGGGCTTTTTTTTGTTTTTCAACCTATAACCGTCGGGTGCAGAACCCGAAGGGCAGAGGTTGAGGAAACATCCCAGTATTTACAAGGAATTTACAGCATAAACATCAAATAAACATCTGCGATAATCTCGGGAAAACCGCACCAATACGCACTTATTTGAGGTAATCTAATGCCATTTCTTATACAAATAAACATCAAATAAACATCAACTTGGAGGTTTTGCCTACTTTTTCAGAAAAATTAAAAACCCTACAAGCCTTGTGGCTGTAAGGTTTAAATGTGGTTGCGGAGACAGGATTTGAACCTGTGACCTTTGGGTTATGAGTGTCAATAAAATCATTTATTAATTTTTAGTAAATGGCGATAAACCGCACCAATACGGGCTTTCATTCAATTATTCAGATTGTTATTTAAGGCGATTTCTTATCAAAATAGGCAGTTTTTAGTCAAGTAGTTGGACAAATGACGGACAAATTTATGAGCGTATCCATAGGAATTAATTGCAACATTTTCAATAAAGTAGTTGGACAAATGTCATTAAAATGACGGACAAATTTATTTGAATATATCCTTACAGTATTTGAAAAAATCTCTTTTATAAAATAGGCAATAAAAGGCGTAATATCGCAAACATTCGCTTTGTTTAGGCTGTAGCCTACAAAGTTCAAAGGCTTTATAATACTTTGCCTTACTGTCGTTAATTAAGGCTGAAAAGGGGAAAAGCAAAGCCTTAAATATACATATTTATATTCCATAAAAGGTAAAGAGGAATATTTTTGAGCGATGTGCCACTAACATTATTCATAGTTATTTTAAAGGATATTCTCGGCTTATATTTCTTATTGTATTCAGAAAGAGATTTTGCTCTATCATTCTTTTGGGACTTGATTTCAAGAGGAATAATATCCATTCCTTTTTGAATAACAAAATCAACTTCTGCTAAATTTCCCGATTTCCAATAAAATGGTGTTATTCCACTATTGATTACAATTTCACAAAGTGCATAATTTTCAGCTAATGCACCTTTAAATTCCTTAAAGGTATCGCTTTTTTGGATTAGCGATTCAGCTGGTAGGTTTGACATTTTACGTAGCAAACCTATATCTGACATATATAACTTAAAATAAGTCTGATCTGCATAAGCAGATAAGGGCATAAATGGCTTTTCGATTTTCATTACTTTATATACAAGTCCTGCCGAAATTAGCCATTCAAGTGCATCTTCTAAGTCCTTAGCACGAAGACCTTTTTTAACTTGACCAAAAATAAATTTAGAGTTTTCTTTTGCTAACTGCTCAGGAATAGACCTCCAAATAGCTGATAGCTTTGGAAAGTCATTTGATGGTGCATACTTTGCAAAATCAAGTTCATAGCTATCAAGAATTTTTTGTTGTATTGCTTCAATTTTATTAATATCCTTTGTATCACACCACTTTTTAACAACCTCTGGCATACCACCAGTAATATAGTAGTTCATTAAATAGTTTTCTAATTTTAAAGCAAATAAATCCGACACTTTTTCGTCTGGTTTCAAAGTTATTAAATACTCGCAAAGCATCTCTTCATTGTTAGCTAAAAGAAACTCATAAAAATTCATAGTATATAGTGTTAATAACTCAACCTTTCCAACTGGAAAAGATAATGGCTTTGAAAGAGCAATGCCCAAAAGGGATCCTGCACTCACAATGTGATATTCTGGTGCATTCTCACAAAAGTATTTAAGTGAAGTTAATGCTTTGTTGCAAAACTGAATTTCATCAAATATAATTAGTGTTGTATTTGGGTTTATTGCTTTTTTTCTTAAAATGCCTAACTCAACTATTATTCTATTAACATCTAAATCGCTTTCAAAGCGTTCTTGCAAAGCTTTATTACCTTCAAAATTAAAATATGCAACATCTTCATAATATGTTTCGCCAAATTCTTTAAGTAAAAAAGTCTTTCCGCATTGGCGAACACCTTTTACGATTAGCGGCATTCTGTCTTTTTTATTCTTCCATATCTTAAGTTGTTCTATTAGTAATCTTTTCATTTAAATTTTCTCTTCTTTATCATACAATTTTTGAAATATTATTTGCAGTGTATATATTTAATATAAACTATAATTAGAACTTTGTCAATATAAAACGCAAATTTCATATCAATAATGCTTATATTATTGCATTATTGGCATTTGAGCAATTGGATAACTAAAATAATGTTATACTAATTAACCATTAAAATATAGAATATATTTTAATAAAAGCGTAGCTTTTTGATAATTTTTCGTAAAATTATCGTTAATATAGTTCAATACTGTTCTCCATCAACTTTTCAAAGTTGATGATAGTTGCAAAGCAACCATTAAAAACTATTAAAGTTTTTAATAGAGAAATAGTATTACAAATATGCTATTATCATAAATCAAATTAGCGTGCTTGTAACATTATTTCTCCAGTATTGAACTATATAGTATAGATATTTTTTTATTATCATATAGGTGTGATTAGACTGCTTCAACATGTAATATAAAAACATAATATTATTTTTTATTATTCAGTTATTCCGTTACTAATAGATATTAAAGCCAGTAAAATAGCCTATTGTAATATTAAACTAAATAAAAAAATATTCCGTTATTTTTGTTATTACCGTTAAAAAATACCATAAAAAATGTAATTTTGAACATTTGTATGGTATTTATATTATCGCTCTATTTTGGGCGATTTTTTTATTTGCATTTCTTGGATTTAGAATATCCCCTATGGCATCACTCGCCATTTCGTCAACAATGCGTATTACGTGTGCATATTGTTTTGAGGTAGTTATCATATTTGCATGTCCCGCTCTTGCACAAACGTTTTGTAGTGGAACCCCTGCTGCTATCATTAATGAAATATTGGTATGTCTTAGAGAATGGGGTGTAAAATGCGGAAGATTATTTTCTTCAATTAGCCTTATTAAAAATCCATTAATACTGTCAGGGCATATTGGATTGCCATTTTCCCCAGTAAATAAACGACCATTATCTATTTGTCTATCTCCAACCTTTAATCGCTCAACATCTTGCCAATTCTTATATTCTTGCAACACATCAAATATATATAATGGCATTTTTAAAACGCGTTTTGATGAGGCAGTTTTTGTTTCTTTTATAAATGAACCAATACCTTTATGAAGCAGTTTATATTATGGCAGATTGAAAATGCTAAAAGTCTTCCTGAAAAGTTAAAAATAATATTCTTGAAATTTAGGGATAGCATTAAAATCCCGCTTGCACATACCCGCTTGCCTTCAAATATTGCTTGGTTAATGTCAGCCATTATAACATTTTGTGATTATGCTTGCGATAAGTGTTTAATGAGCAAACAAGATGCAGATGATTTTAAAACAAAAGCATTTGAAACATTTAATGAAATTGGAACTGAGCAAGCAAAGTCTGCAAATGATGAACAACCAGTTGAGATGTTTTTAACAGCATTAAGAGAAATATTGATGACAAATCAAAAACGAATTGTTGACCTAAATGCAAATCCTACTTATGAAGCTTGGGAAACATTTAATTCTATTGGTTTTGAAGATAAACAATATTATTATCTGCTTTGTGGTGAAACAAGGTCGGCAGTGCTTGATTATTATAGAAGACAAAACAGAACTTTCCCAGTATCAAGCAAAAGGCTTTATAGAGATATGTATAACTGTGGAATGTTAATTAGAAAAGATGGGGAAAGTGAAAATACATATACTGAAAAATTTTGCGGTATGGGAGTGTCTGTAAGGATATTTAAGCTTACTAAGCGATCAGTTGATTTTAATGTTTCAGGAATGAAACCGCTTGTTACAAAGCAGTAGATTTAAATAATGAAAAGAAAACAATTATTATATATAATAATTGGTAATATATGGTAGGCGGGGTATAAAGGCTGTCCCTAAAATCCTCTGTAACGGGCTGTGGGTAGCGTGTGAGAAAAGCCAATTTCAAGTTTAAAAATCAAGTTTAGCCTGAAACCCTTGCAAATACTACATTGTTATTTTTGGGAAACTCAAAAAACTTGATTAAATGACAGAAAAACTTGAAAAAAATACAGCAAAACTTGAAAAAAACACAGCAAAACTTGAAAAAAATAATCTACTTTATTATTAAAAAAACATCAAAAAACTTTGAAAAAGCCAATTTGGCAAAACTCGAAAAACAGTAGGTCTATAATATGGCGTTTTGCTATATTACAAATACGCTATGTTATCTTTAAAAGGAGAAAATATGGAATTCACAGGTTTAGAAATTATAGAACTCATACAAAATGGCAATCAAAATTTAATATGTAAATCCTTGTCGGATAAATATATTCCACCAAGCAAGAGATATAAATCCTTTAAGGCGACATATAAGCCCTTTGCTAAATTCACTGTTAGTAGAAAGTGTGCAGAGTATTATGAGAAATGCCTTGAAGCAGTTAAAGATGAGAAGTTATTAGGGCAAATAATTTTCTGTAATGATTATCATCATATACCGCCGGCAATATCGTTCATAAGGTTTTACAATAAAGAGTTACCTGGAAAAGATGAAAATTTTAATATAGATGATTATGTTAAAAAGAGCATAGGAGCATTTTGGGGTTTTGTTTTTAAAAGTATAATGGGCTATACCATTCAAAAAAGTGGTCGTGTTAATAATTGCTTTGGGATTAAAACAGCAACATTTTATTCAAAAGAATAGCAACCCTACTATATACAGTTTCAATATATATTAAAATCGTATATATTATAAAAAATCTAAAAATCAAAAATTATCATTGAAAGGCGTGAATGAAATGGCAAACGGACATGGAGGGGCAAGAAACACTTCTGGAAGGAAAAGAAAACCTTTGTCAGAAGCAATACTTGACGGCACAAGAAAGTCAAGACTTAAAATAACAAAGTTTGAGGGCGTGGATTTGGTAGATGAAACAACTCCGACTATTCCAGAGATAAACGAACATCTAAAAGCGGTGCAAAAAGATGGCGAGGTTTTACTCGCTGAAATGTTTTTCAATCGCATATATTTGTGGTTGGTGGCTCGTAAATGTGAAAAGTTAATTGAGGATGACTACCTTCAACGATTTGCAATGCAGCAAGCAGTATATTGGCAAGTAATACCTGAGAATGTTGTAAAGCGAGTTATGCCGCCAAAGGTTGCACGAACAGAAGCAAAATATCTTGATGAAAAGCAAACAGCAAAATTAATAGAACTGTTAATAAATGCACCTCATCAATATAGAACAATGATATTACTTTTTATATACAGTGGGCTAAGACGAGGGGAACTTTGTGGCTTAGAATGGAAGGATATTAATTTTGAAAATAATATGCTAAGTATAGTAAGGTCAAGTCAATATCTACCCAGGATAGGGATATTTACAAAAGAGCCTAAAACGGAAAGTTCAAAAAGGGCAATAAAGCTTTCAAACAGTGCAATATTAATGCTAAAAGAGTTTAAGCGGTGGCAATTAGGGCA
>Ga0268285_1000691_pt1 | contig 18751 bp, 15 predicted proteins | sample saktaG_2_FD_190144 | JGI IMG/M metagenome (GOLD analysis project Ga0268285, IMG submission 190144) | Saline water microbial communities from Sakinaw Lake, British Columbia, Canada - sak_2013_06_06_120m | ecosystem: Environmental > Aquatic > Non-marine Saline and Alkaline > Saline ... | reverse complement strand
ACTGCGATACAATCATCTTGCACCCGTTTTGACCTCCTTACCTTTTGAGTTTCTCTAACCCTAAGGCTACAGAGGTCAGCGGGTGCTTTCAACTATCCCTTTTCACACTTAATAGTGTAGAGCCAATTGCGTCATAATTATTGTTACCGAAAGTGGTATCGTTGCCTCAAAAAAAGTGTTACCCAAAGATAGGAGGCAAGATGACACGAGGCGGCAAGAGGGAGTATACAGCAGCGGTGCGAGGTCGGTATCTGAAAGGAAGCAGGAAGGAGAAGGGGAGGATATTGGATGAGTTCACCCAGGTGGTAGGACATCATCGCAAGGCAGCAATACGCTTGCTCAGGCGAGGTGACAGAGCCGAACCCGGTAGAAGGAGGGGTAGACCTCGTAAGTATAGGGTAGAGGCAGCTATGGCTCTCAAGGTCGTATGGGAGGCCGCTGATCGGATATGCTCACTGCGGCTGCATCCCTTTATGGGGGAGTTGATATCGGCACTCAGGAGCCACGGTGAATTAACGATAGACCCCGCTTTGGAGACTCAGCTCTGTCAGATGAGTTCGTCCACCATGGATAGATTGCTTCGTCCATACCGCTTAAGGGTAAAGCGGCGTCCTTTCAGCACCACTAGACCCGGGACTTTGCTCAAATCATCTATCCCGATACGCACCTTTGGTGAGCTGGACCGGGATCACCCCGGGTTTTTGGAAGCCGACATGGTAGCTCACTGCGGAGAGAGTGCCGAAGGATTCTACCTCACCACCCTGAGCATGGTAGATGTGGCCACGGGATGGACAGAGTGCCAGGGAGTGTGGGGTAAGGGGCAGCAAAGGGTGGGTGCAGCTATCCACCGGGTGAGAGGGCGTCTCCCGTTCACCCTGCTGGGTCTGCACTCAGACAACGGGAGTGAGTTCATAAACTACGGGCTCTACAGCTACTGCCAAAGGGAAGGTATTAAATTCACCCGTTCCCGCTCCTACAAGAAGAATGATAATGCCCATGTGGAGCAGAAGAACTGGTCGGTGGTACGTAGATTGGTGGGATATGACCGTTATAACTCCCACGCGGCCCTCGAGTATCTCAATCGTCTTTATGGGTTGGTGCGCCTTTACACCAACTTCTTTCAGCCGGCGCTTAAGCTCCAGTTCAAGACACGCCATGGCGCCAGGGTACATAAGGTCTATGATGAAGCGCGTACTCCCTACCAACGGCTGGTAGCATCCGGAGTGCTGGATGGGGCTCAACAAGAGGTGTTGAAGCAGCTCTACCAGGGCCTTAACCCTGTATATCTGAGAGCACAGATTGATGCTAGCCTGGAGGAATTATGGAAACATGCGGTATATCCCACACTACAGCATGCACCGAATAAATCAGAAGCTTCGGTAACATGATTTATGACGCAACTATTCCCTGTTCGGTAACACTTTGTTTGGACTCAACACGTAGCAAAAAAGGGAGACCATTTTCAGGGCTATCAACCTCTATAGATATTCGAGTTATGCCATTCTAGATACTCTCTGGCCGGATGGTTCTTCGGGTCAGCAGGGACCCGTATCGTATTACCGTGAAGCCGATAATAATCTCTTCCGTTCTCGAATTCCTCTTTGATTTTCCGGCTTACCTCGAGCTTCATCGATGATGTTACCGTCACATAACCCTTATCGAACAAAGCGTGAAGATCGCGCCGCATAAGGATCCCATTGCTAACAATGTGTTGGCCGGACTCCGAATATGGCCGTATGTGAGCGGCATCGAGCGCGGGAAGCGTCTTCTCGTTCGTTATGGCGCACCTTCGGTCATAGGCATCAGTAACCAAAATACGGAATGACCCTTGGCCAAGGCGCGGTAAGGTTAAGGTTGGTTGGCCGTACCGTGTTGTCTCTTCACGCACCTCGAATACCAGAGGCATCGCCATATGCAACTGTTTCCAGAGTGAAAGCCCTGGCTCAACCGACAGGTTATACTTTCGCCCTGAGACGATATTGTATTTCCAATCTGACGGGATAGGTATCCAATCGCTTTCTCGGAAGAAGAAAGGTTGTTCGAGAAGGATACAGCCTATCGTATAGTCGGCTGTCCGGGGTTCATCTTGGCGACGGTATTTCGCGACGCGTGTGCGCATCTCTGAGAGGTTTTGGGCACCGTTTGATATTCCGAATGATTCCCACGCAAGGCTGATAGAGAGAAGACTTGAATGAGCATAGAAGCCGCCACCTACGATATAATCGTTAGGGCTGTGTAGCTTGAATAGGAATAATTCTCCGGGGCTAATGGCTTTAAATTCACGATTTCCCGAGGGTTGCCAGAAGTTGATCTCGTCGAGCTGAGGAAGGCGCCTTAAGAGCTCAAACCAATCGCGGTCCGTTATGCCTACGTATGCTTGCATGTTCTTCTATAGTCTGGTGATTAGATGAGTACAAAATATATTTAACTGTAATATCACTCATTAAAGAATTATCTTCTCAAGAATGCCCTTCCTTAAGAGCTGGGCGTTTATCACGTATTTTATATTCTCAACACCGATATGTAAGGGGCGTTGCATCTTTTTCCAACCTTGACCATCCGTCAGCCAGACAAATATCCACTCTGCTGATGATAAAACTTCCCCCCGGTTAATATAAGAACTAACAATTTCACTTGGTTTAGAACCAGTACCGCCGTAAAAATTAACTTCAATATTAGTTGCTTTATCTCTATTGATAACAACATAGTCAAACTTACGGTCTCTCAATGAAGCAGGAATTTTAACATTATATTCATCTTCAACGTATCCGAAGCTTTTCTGCTCAACAAAAACTAAATCGGGATTCCTGGCGGATAATTCATTCAAGGTTTCCTTTACCATCTTCTCGAGAAATAGTCCGCTTCTGTTTTTTCTGGCGTTGGTATCCAAACCGACTTCCACACCTAGTAAATAGTCTATGGCAGAATCCATCTGGCAAAGCATATCGAGAAGGCCGGTGTTCTTCGTGAACATGACAATATTATTTATTTCTTTCGTATCGTAGCTACTCTTGGAAAAGTCGAAGGAATTGTATTGTAAACCTGTCTCAATTGAATTCAGTACCTTGAGAAGGCCGTCTCTACAAGCAAGAAGAATCGGAATTACTTTAATCACTTCGGGATACTTATTTATCAAGTCTATCATCTCGGAAACGGGATCAGAACAATTTTTCAGACTTTTCAGAAGAGCTAGTTCATATTTGAAGGCATCTCTGTTTTTCGTTACTTTGGTCCAGTTAACAAAAAAGTCATAGGTATAATTGGTCTCAATTAGGGTATCGCTTAAGCCTTTACAGATTTCATCAATGGTCGAAAGATTCAAATGATTTTTATAGAAATTTATATCAGCCATACTTCAATCTATTTCCTTAACTAATTGAGGTTTATCACTTATGTTGGTCAGTTCTTCTTCGAGCCTTTTTTTCGATAATTCCAGATATTCATTCTCTGTATCAATGCCAATGAAACGTCTGTTATTCCGGACAACTGCTACGCCTGCAGTAGAGGAGCCTGTAAAAGGATCGAGGATTGTATCGTCGGGATTTGTCGAAGCAAGAATAATTCGCTCAAGTAAAACCACAGGCTTTTGAGTGGGATGCTTACCGAATTTCTTTTCTGCCTTTGGTGGAGTAGTAATTGACCATATATCCTGAGGCTCATCTTTAACATCAATATCGACCCATAAAGAACGCATCTGTTTGCCGCCAGCTATTTGCTTCATTAGCTGGTAATCAAACCTATGTTTACTTTTCTCGGATTTGGCTGCCCACAAAATAGTTTCATGACTGTGTGTAAAATAACGACACGATAGGTTGGGGGCAGCATTAGGCTTAAACCAACTGATCTCATTCAACAGCTTGTAACCAAGTTGTTGTAAAGTAAAACCAACAGAATAAATATTGTGCATTGTTCCGGATACCCAAATTGTTCCGTTATCTTTTAAGACCCGGCGACAAGCAGTTAACCAGCTCAGAGCAAACTCATGGTCTTGCTCAATCCCGTTCGATTTGTCCCATTCTCCTTTATTAACTGATACCATGCGGCCAGCATGACAGGTAATTCCACCATTAGATAGATTATATGGTGGGTCCGCAAAAATCATATCGACAGACCGTTCTGGTAACGTGGGGAGTACATCCAAACAATCACCTTCAAACAGTTTAACTCTGTCGTTTTCATAGAATATTCTACTCATAGCTATATCCATGCACTCCGTTCTTGTGGCAATTATAAGATCTCTTTACGATTATAACAAGTCTGATTTCTGTTAGGTTACAATTGCTTAGAATGTTACCTCATTGTACCTTGTAGTGCCCTGCGCGATGCGCCGACTTATGGTTGAACAAAACTGACAATTGTGCAAGCTCACGGTGGTGGAAGCAATGCCCCCTGGGCCCCTTTTACTTTATCACTCACAGAATCTGGCAAAATTATAAATAGCACTTTCCAACTGAAATTGCTTTATGTTGGTCCGAGTTGTCAATTACCACCATCTATGATCCACCCCTCAGTTTTAGACCGTTGCCACCATATGCCAAGGCCATCCGCCGCTGGCACTAGCCCGAGGTCTTTGATTGTTACCTGGCCGCCCTATGGGAAAGACATCAGGATGGTATTTTGCCACCAGAAAGTTCATCCGTGTCCTGAGCTTTGCCCCTAGGGGACCCCCATTGCAGTGTGGATGTCATCAAAGGTCTGTTTAACCAATTTAGTGAATTTGTGGGCCATTTCATTTTCATAGGAGTTCTTAACAAATAAAGCGTTTACTCCAATAGTTATATTATTGGTAGGGTGGAGTATTCGTAGTTTGTCTTGCCCCTCTAGGTTGTATGACTCAATTTCCGGCATAAATGTAATGCTATTACTGATCTCGGCAAGCAGCTTGCCATACTGCTGGTAATCCATATCCATTACTATGGGATTTTTTAGCTCCAGACCCTCAGCCTTAAATCTGTTTAAAAGAACTTCTCTGGTTGCTGACCCTTCTCTTGGAATGATGATTTGGTAATCTTGAAGAGCAGCGAGAGTGAATGAATAATCACTTTTGTAAAAAGGTGTGGATCTGCTAGTGACAAGTACTAGCCTTTCCGCATCTGATAGCCTAATAGCCTTAAAATATTCTGCTTTATAATCTGTAGATGCCACAATACCCACATCATAATATAGATCTAGGAGCTGATCAATGAGTACATGGGAGGTAATACTCTTTATCCTAAGACTTACATCTGGGAAAAGTTTCTGGAACTGTATGGATGCTGAGGTAGCGACATTCGAAAAACTAACAGAAACACCTATCCGGAGGCTGTTTGTTATGATTTCCCCTAGAAATTCTTCGGCACTCCTTACCTGATTATATATTACCTCCCCATATTTATAAAGAACCTGTCCTGCCTCAGTTAGATAAACCCTTTTCTTCTTCTGATAGACCAGTTTTATCCCAGTGGATAGTTGTAAGTCCCTAACTTGTTGACTGATAGCTGGCTCAGTTAAGAATAGCCTGTCAGCAGTTGCCGTGAAGCTCCCTTCTGTTGCAAGAATATAGAGAATAACCAATTGATGTGGTCTTATCGAATGAATTCCCATGCCTACTCTCCTGCTGATTGAAATAGAAAAAAGAACAGAGTATTGGTTCAGTCGTTTTCGGACAAATCGATGGTGCTAAAATGATACAATCCCCCCCGATTTTTATCAACTCACCCCATTTGTTCACCTCCCGCCGCCTAGCAGCAGCTTCTCTCAGTTTCCTCTTTCGTTCAGCCAGTAATGCCTCCGGGTTACCCCAGTAGTAGTCAACTGGGCGCAGGTATTTCAGAGCAGAATGTAGCCGCTCCTCGCTGTAGTACCTCACCCACTCTGCCAAAAGCTCTCTAGCCTGATAGAAGTTGTCAGCCTTAGTGTCACCAAAGGCCTCCTCTCTTACGCTGCGATGATACCGCTCAATTCTCCCATTGGATTCAGGGTGCCTCACCATGGTGGGGATCTCCTCCAGCTCAAAGTGGCACATAACCTCCCGCCGCTCTTTGGCGACAAACTGGGAGCCATTATCCCTGACAATCTTGGGCTTCTTGCCAGGTGCTCTCTCCAAGGCTATGGTGATTATCTCAGCTACTTCTTGAGCCCGCACAGACAAAGCCAACTCCCAGTGCACAATTTAGCGGCTGTAAGAGGTCAAGGATACTCACCAAGAAATACCAGCGCCTTTTCACCCAGAGATACATTAGGTCAACATGCCATACCTCATCAGGATAGGTTGCCTCGGGAACCCGCTTGCCCCGCCCCAGCCTCTTCCACCGGTAAAGCAGGTCATACCTGCCCAGGATTCTGTAGACAGTGGAAGGAGCCAGATAGACCACATCTTCGTCGACCACCATCTAGGCAAGCCGGCGATAACCCTCACGGGGGTGAGCCTTGGCATAAGCTACAGCTTGCTTTTACCTCCTCAGGCAGGGCAACTAAAGGAGACCTGGGCAACTTACCACACGGTCCACGAGGCTACCCTCCTTTTCCCGCTCCAGCCAGTCATAATAGACGGAGCGAGTTAGCCCAAGCTCAGCCAAAATCCAAGTCAATGGTTGGCCACTCTGCTCCTGAGTTCTCGCCACGGTAGCCAGCAAGACCCTTTTCTCCTCCTCGGAATAGCGCCGGTGTGGTCTCAAACCAAGAGCCCTCTTTTAAGAGTCAAGTTTTCAGCGATAAGCTCAGCAACCACAGCGCGTAAACGGTTAACCTCGCTCACCAGATATTCCTCATACTTACCGTTCCTGAACTTCCTGACGCCATTGCGTAGCGCTTCTAAAACTCCTTGCTTGGCAAGCCTCTCCCAGCGGTAAAACTGGGTGTGGTGAACCTGATGACGCCGACATACTTCGCTTATGGCAGCCCCTGATTGCCTCCCCTGCACCACCACCTTCAGTTTCTCCTCTACAGTCATACATCTGCCTTAATTTCTTTCCATAGTATTACCCCCTGCTTGGTTATTATAACTTTCCCACAGGGGCTGTAACATTTTTCACCAAAGCTAGCTGTCCGACTTCCAGTGAAGCACAACAACTCCCACTGGCTTCATTCAGCCCTTGACTACCGCTCACCGAATGACTTCGAGAGATTAGCGCTTATGCAGGAGAACAACGGATTACCCCTGATCCTCCTAACCCTACCTGTCCAATCATAGGGGTGCGGTCCAAACACTCGACTATGGCACCCTATATTAGCCATGCTTTGTAATAGCACTACCCTTTTATGTTTATGTACGTGACGTACTATCTAATAGGTACTATAGGCCTACGAAAAGTAGTGTTGATCAGGATCGCCGTTGCTATGTACAAATAGAGAATTCCCGATGCCAAGATCTGCCAACCAAGCCCTGGCAAACTAAGGCTTATAACCCCTGCCATAACTAGCCCTATCAGTATTAAATAAATGCCAAGATTGAATAAGGCCACCCCTAGAATGATTACATTACGACCAGCAGCCACGGCGATCGGTATGGCGGCTAAGCCGCCAGCGAACAGCCACCATCCATCCAGCGTGCCTGGAATCGCTCCTGGGAATAGAGCTTGAGTAAGCATAGATGCTCCAACCCCAAAACCAAGGATTATGCCGAAGAAACCGTTAGCAGTCCCTGAAACCATATCTCCCATGCGGAAACCTATTATTGCAGCTACAACCCACACTATACCACCTGCCATGAGGTAGATTCCTAAAGGACCTAAAAGTTCCGGCCCGACACGTCCTGTCAAAAAAGCCCAGAGACAGATGATCGCTGCAACTACCACAAACAGCGATAAAGCATTTGCGTCGATCCACTGATTTTTTTCCTCCATCTGATACCTCCATTACTAAATCTATTCAACCCTGTCAAGCTTGAGCAAAGTGTTCAATTACATTTCGGTTGCCTCACTGATGTTCTTAATATTGACTGAAACCCATATCGACCCATTAACATTTCCGTAATGATCTAGAACACAAGTAATATCCCTTCCGCCTTGTATAAAAAATACCAGTATCTACATTCACCTATCGAAGTCTTCCTCCAAATTAAGAATATCAGATAATCGAAACACTGGACTGCACCCCTATTTTTATACACATGTTTCTAATCCACTTTGTAGACTCTACCTAAGTTACCATCTACTCTTATCCTATCCCCGGTCTTTATTAGCCTTGTGCCATCGAGCGTTCCGGCCACACATGGAATCCCATATTCTCGAGAGACAATAACAGGATGAGACATCGCTCCACCTGAATCGCACACTACAGCCTTAATTAGACCAAAAAGCGGCGTCCAGACGGCACTTGTCATTGGAGTCACCAGTATGTCACCTAGTTGGATTTTGTCCCACTCAGCCTCGCTCATTATGACTCGGGCAACCCCCTCCTCCATGCCGGGCGCACAAGCGGCTCCGACACAAAGTGCACCAACCTGTTCAGCTGTAACTTCAGGCATAGCTACTAGGACACTTATCATAGGTTCTCGCCCAACCATTTCGCCCACTTTACTGGTGTCACCAAGAAACAAAGGAAGTTCTGTTGACCCTGGTACAAGATTTTGGTATGATGCCCGCTCCTTCTTCCGCTCTTCGACTTTAGACTTAAACAGCCCCTTCATCCTCATGGAATGATGCGCTCGCACCTCTTCTGGTAGTACGTAAAGTATGTCATTTGGCTCTTCAATCATGCCTGCCTGAGCCCATCTTCTCCCGTACTCCATGTAGACCCGCCTCAGTAGAGCATGGCGCTTGAATTCAATAAAAGCACCATCCTCACTAAAATAGTTTGCCACCTGTCCCAAGGTAATTACTCTTCTTACCCACTGATGGTCTTTTTGGGGAATGTTGGCTAGAAAGCTGTCTATTACCTTTTCTCTTTGCTTAACTAAACGCTCACGCTCAGTATCCGCACGGTGAATACCGCCAAGCTCGACATACCGCCTAATATATGGCAACAGCAAGCTTGGTTTCTCATACCAACTAGGTTCACAGAATTCGTACATTCGCCCCTGTCTCATGCCCCATTTGTCAACAAACCCATAGAACACCTCAAGCCACTCTTTTCCATGCTCCGCCTGTTCCATTGCATGTATCACATTCTCATCAGGAAGCTTAAGAATTTGGTCTAGGTTAAAGTCTATGCTTTTTCTAGCAAGTACCGCCAAGTCTGAATTTGACTTGTACAGTCTGTTCTCGATGCCGGCTATCATGTTGGAAAATTGCGCCTCTGTATGCTTCAAACCAGCATAATCAAGCGCAACCTTCTCGAAGAAGCCCAAACCACTGCAAATTGCCGCCCAGCCAATGTTATATGTGATAGCAGCTTGGTCATTGGCAATGCGGCAGTCGATGAGATGTTTGTATAGCTCCCAATCATCTAAGTCCTCAACCTTGGCAGGGATAAGGGGATCCAGAACTCTTTCACCTATAGCAATCTGGTCATTTACCCACTTGAAAGGGTCTTCAATTATAGGAGCCATCTTTTTGCGGAATAGTGGTTCCCGCTCCTTGGCTTCATTATCGGTGGTGTACTTGACTGAAACATAACAATGGCCGCGCCACATTTTGTAGTTAATTCCATGGGAGGTCGGTATGGAGAATGATTCATCCACGGCGCTAAAACCAGAAGTGAACGTTAGCCAAAACCTATAATATAGGGGAGTAAGAGCTGGTCTACTATGAGCGACTAACAAAGACCAAGCTGGATATGCCTCTAGCTCATCTTGGGTTAAATCCCAGGCTGTTTCACCGTATGGCATTGCTTGCCTCCTTTCAAGAATTACTTGTATTTGACACGTCTTTGATTTTTATCAAACCGCCATTCTGTGCTTGCTCACCTCCTTTGGTCTAGCAGTTGAGTTCCCTGTCTAAAACCCCCACCAACCTAATCAGGTCAATGTTAATCAATTTCTAAGCAGCCTCTTTATATAAATGCCTTTACAAGCAATAATGTTCTGCATGCTGTGTAGTTTTGCCACATGTTCGACCACTTATCCAGCCTCTCCCTCAGCAAACTGTGGTATATGGACATCTAGAACTACCTTGACTCAGGTTCCTTACAATGTCAACCATTTTACACCTGCCTTCCTCTGGTAATGAAGCATAACGCAGCATAAAGGTCGTGCTCGCTTAGGGTACCACTCTCTGTAATATCATGTCATGCAAGACGGCAACCGCCTCCCGGGCAAAGTCTACATCATTGATATGGAGGTCAAATTCTAGTACTTTAACATGGGGTTTAACATTTTCCTTGAAAGCTTCGACAAAGGCTGCACGCGCCTCTGGATTGTAAAATCTAAAATTGTGTGGGGCATCTGGCTTGTCCCATTCCGAAAATCCCCGAGACGGGAAGAGCATTGCCGTAGGGCCAGTCATCTCATTCAGCTTTTGAGCCATAATCTTGCCTGCCTTTGCTATCTCCTCCCTAGACGTCTGGACAGCGATAATAAGAGCGCTTCGCTGAAATGTCTTGCGTTCCCTCAAATGCCTCGGCAGTGTTTCTACCGGAGGTCTACAACTAAACAGTTCTACAACACCTGGAGCAAAAACTTGTGGGATTCCCCTTTTTCTACCTGCTTCAAACCTGGTTCGACTTGGTACATTTATTCCACCGCATACCTCATTAACTAATTGAGCTGCTGCCATAATATCTAGACTTGCCGAAATAGCCCCGGCCTCAACAGCCTCTTCAAAATTACTACCAGCTCCAGGGAAAACTGCGACGTCATATCCTTTTTCTTTCAGAAGTGGAGCAGCCCATTCGTCAAATTTGAGAGCTGGCATTCCAAAACTGGTTATCCCAACCAATGGTCTCTTTAAGGCTGGCTTGCTTTGATATGACTCTACCATCCCGGAGATTGCTCCAGCCGCGTTCTCAATTACGGTCTTAATCATATCGTTAGTAATTCCTCCAGTAAACTCGACCATCGTGGGGATCATAACCATATCCTTGCTAACTATTTCAGAATGGAAGAAAGGGCTGAAAGTAACTGAGGAAATCATCACCTTGGGTAAGAACAGAGGTAAATTTCTCATTGCAATGGCCCCTAGCGTGGTTCCCATCGTTCCACCGATACCTATAATTCCATCTAACCTACCTTCAGAACATAAGCGTCTGGCTATTATTTTTGCGCCAGTTGCCATAGTCTCGCTTGCCTTTTTCCATTCGCCAAAAGCGATTACTTCTTGAATGGTGGTGCCAGCAGCCCGAGCTACGTCGTTGCGGCTGAAATCGGGTTCGACTAAAGGCTCTCTGAGAACACCGGCATCAATAACAAGAACCTGGTGTCCCCTTTTTTCTATCAATTCCTTGAGATAGCTAACTTCGTTGCCCTTTGTATCTAATGTAGCAACGATAGCTACGTTCTTGCCTGTTTTCATTTTCACTAGCCCTTCTCTATCACAAACTATTTCTTCTCATAAGCTTTTTCAACTAATCTAGACTTATATTCGTACTTAGGCAAGCTTCCCATTGGCACAAATCTCACATCAGCCCTGAAGATGAGTTTTTCCCGCAGTGAGGCATCGATAGCTTTCTTTAGTTCCTGTTGTTCTCCCGGGTACTCACCTAACTCAACTTTTATTTTCATTGGTGGCTTGACTGAAGGCGGGGGTTCATCGAGCTGAATTAGGATTTCGCCAGTTACCCTAGGTATAAAGCTACTTACTATTTCTTTTACCGCTAAGGGGTATATATTTACCCCTGAGACTATCAGCATGTCATCCATACGACCGATGCACCTTATTCCATAACCTGTTCTACCACATTCACAACTTGTCTGAGTCACTATTACATGGTCACCGGTCCTAAAGCGAATCAAAGGTTGACATTCTCGATTAAGAGAAGTGTAAACTAGCTCACCCTCGATCCCTTCTCTCACTTCCATCACTTCATGTGTATCTGGGTCAATTATCTCTGGATAGCACATTCCTTGTGCGATAAAGTGCATACCCTTTTTTTGCTCACATTCAGCCCAAATACATGCTATCATGTCACCGTTACCCATTACCTCCTGAACACTGGCGCCAAAAGCTTCTTCTATTCGATTACGAATATGCGGTATTCCCCCACCTGGTTCACCGCCGACCATAAAACCCTTGATGTTTAAACTTCTTGTATTGACACCACGCTGTTGACAAGCATCTATGAAGTAGAGGGCGAAGGAAGTCGTCACGTTCATAAAGTTAGCCCCTAACTTTTGAATAGCAGTAATCAATCTGTCTGTAGCACCAATACCTATGGGAACATGAGCCGCGCCAAGGTTCTCAATAGCATCACCATAGGCAGCTCCGACAAAGAAAGTTCCGACAACTTCAGGTATTATGTGGTGTGGACGCATACCTGTAGCCCATAGGCCTCTGGTGCAACACTCACGCCATACATCCAGATCATGCCGAGTTAACCCGATATAGGTTGGAGTGCCGCTTGTGCCGCTTGTAGAATATATTCTTACCACTTTGTCAATTGAGGTGGCAATATGTTTACCCAGAGGAGGGCAGGCCTGCAAGCTATTTCGCAGCTCCAGCTTAGTAGTGAAAGGCAGCTTCTTCAAATCATCCAGCTTCTTAATGTCACCCGTTTCCAATCCTAACGCGCCGTACTTTTCTTTATAAAAGAGAGAGTTATCGCATATATACTTAAATTCTCTTAGGAATGCTTTGTTTTGAACCTCCCTATACTCCTCTGGTGACAGAGTTTCGCTTTTTTCACTCCAATACCTTGGGTTTTTTGCCATCTGGATGCCTCTTCTTTCATTATCCACAAAATGCACTGTTAAAGGAGCTCTTATAACCGAACTATTTCCCTCACCTTTTTGGCATCTGGCCAAGAGCCATAATACTTCAACGTTCTCTCCGGTGGTTTCCTTTGCAGCCATTCTCTCTGAAACTCTTCGTATGGCTTTCCTCTCCTTAGTCTTTCTAACCGCTCTCTTTGTCTCAGTTCCTTTGTCTTGGAATAATTGACTTGCAGAGTTTCAATATCATAGACTATTTTATAGATGTTTTGTGCAGCCCAATGGGATGTAATCTCCTTTCTGATATCCTCCATCACCTGAATAGGATCCGCTTCTAACGCGTCTCCATAACTACCCGTCCCACCAACAGGGTTAGTAAATATGTCACCTTCCTTAAGCATACGAGTCGGGCGCATATTTGGCTCAAAAATATACTCGCCCTCTATTGTTCGGTCGGTAATGAGCTCTCTCAAATTTGTTGGTATGTCTTTGTCACCTCGTCTCATTTTTTCAAGCACGTTAGAATTCCTTACCTCAACGCCAAATTTGGCTGAAGGTGGATATCCACCAAACAGTCCTGTAGATATGTGAATTCTTGTCTCTCTACCCGTAGTTGTATAGAACATGGTTGGGACACCATATACTATATATGCTTGAGTGGTACCAGCACCACTACGATACTTACCAAAACCACTGGAATCCTTCTGGAGGTTCTGAAAGAGATGTAAGAGGGGTCGTGCCTCTTCTACTTCATCAAGGTCAGACGCCTTAGAATTAGGCGACATATGAAAGCCAAAGGCATCCATTCCGTTCATATCCGTCCGGGCACCTTGGCCACCAGTATTCAGGGGATAGTTGAGCATGTCAGCAAAGCGAGTACCACTTTGGTTCACGCCGCTTATATTGATGCCAGCCCCAGTTGAACAAGGGGCAACAACAAATTGTCTAAGCGGACTTGAAAAGAGCATTTTCGCAAGGACATTATATACTGAAGTGAGCATCACGCCGCAAAGAGGCGGGTGGTTGGATACTGCTGCATCCGGACCTGGACGGAGGATAGAACCTTTAGGTACGATAAAGTCGAAATTGGCAAGCACCCCAGAAGATATAGGCATTTCTGGGAAGTAGTAATTCAACAGGATGAGAGCGACCCAGCCAGGTATTCCGTGCCCAACAGCATGATAGGAGCCAGCATCGTGTTCTGGAGATGTGCCCGTGAAATCAAAGACTACATGGGTACCTTCCTTGTGTAGGGTAATATAAAACCGGAATAGCCCTTCTTCTTGCCCAAGAACATCTCCGAAGTTTACTGACCTATAAGTGCCATCGTTCCATTCTCTAGTCTTGCTCTTTACTGCTTCTTCAACAGTAGTTATCATCTTAGCGGAGAGCCCAAGCAATAAATCATTACCCGTGTCCCGAGCTAGTTCCTGAATCCGCAGGCGCAAGCGATCAGCACCCGCAACTCTGGCTCTCATGTCCAATTCCTGCATTCTTGGCGCTCTACCGATAAAGTTGGTGAACATTTCAATCATATCAGACCGGATTTTACAGTTTTCTCCAATCTTTATAGGGGGGACTCTTAAGCCCTCTTCATACTTTGTTCTTGCAGTAGTAGGCATACCTCCAGGCTCAATACCACCTGTCTCCGGTTGATGGGCAATGGCACCACTCCACCCAATAAGCTCACCTCTGGAGAATATAGGCATGATGGCCATCTGATCCGGGTTATGAAACCCACCGTATAGAGCTTCATTAGTATAGAAGATGTCGCCCTCCTTAATTCCTACGGTAGGGTCATCCATATAATTGTTGACGATGAATTTCACTGGCAACTGACACCCAAGGACATGCATGAATGTGCCTACACTAGCGGTAACCAAATCTCCTTCGGGAGTAAACAAGCCGATACCTATGTCTCCTCCACGTATCATCCCTGAAACTCCCATTCTAACAAAGGTTTCTCGAGCCTCTAAAACTATCTGTTCAAGTTTGGTCGAGTATACTTCGTAATCGCCTGGTTTGAGCAACTCTCTCGCCTCAAGTTCCCGTGAAGTCAATTTGGGTTTCAGCCACTCAAGTAAAGTTTCCGTTTCAGGTATCATAATTTCCTCCTGCTTACATTCTTTCAATAATAAAGTTACGGTACTTGTCAGCAGTAACTTGGACTCCGCCTGGTAGCACTAAGTTGGTGCTTATAGCTTCTATAATAGCAGGTCCTTCGATTTCATTACCTGCCTCCAGTTGCTCCATATCAAATACTGGAGTCTTGTGCCAACCTTTTGACTCGTTCCAAAAAACTTCTCTCTTGCCCTTTAAGGCAGTAGATTTTGGGGTTTTGCCTTTGAGTGAATACTCAAGCAATTTTACTTTGGGTCGTAGCACGGTGGCACGGAGTACGAAATTATACACCTCTATGCCTCCTTGCGGAAAGACCACTACTGGGCTGAAAACTTCAGCGTATTCTCGTCCGAATTTTTCGCATATTTCCTTAACATCGGTTTCAGTGTTAAGTATCAATTTGGGTGAAACGATTCGATGGATATGTACCTGTCCTCCGTACTTCATATCAAGCTCCAGACTAAAGATGATACTTTTTTCGAGAAACCCTTCCTCAGCGATGTCTCTGACTGCCCTATCTTTGAGACTTTGGACTATCTCGTTAAACGCTTCGTAATTAGACAAGTAGTTTCCAGGGCCTGGGCTCAGCAAACGAACCCGTCTTGATTGCTCGTATATATGGACAATATCCATAGTGCCAGCACCATAGGCACTAAATACGGGAGAGAAAGGAAAAACGATAAGCTTATTCACTCCCGCTAGGAAACCGTAACCGCAGCAGTGTGTAGCGCCAGCACCACCGTAAGCGAATAACACAAACTCACTCGGGTCATATCCTTTCAATAATGTCTGTTTGGCAATCAAATTAGCCATGTTGCCATCAACAACCTTTTTTATAAACATAGCTGCTTGGTCAACGTCCATTCCTAGTGGTTTAGCAATTTTCTCTCTTATTGCTATAGTTGCCTTTTCCTTGTTGAGCTTGATTTGGCCCCCAAAAAAGTAGTTTGGGTCAATATAACCAAGGACAACATCAGCATCTGTAACTGTAGGTTCAGTGCCACCTGAGTCGTAAGCCACTGGACCAGGAATAGCCCCGGCACTCTGTGGACCGACCTCCAGACGGTTGCGCAACACGGGATTAATCCAAGCAATTGAGCCGCCTCCAGCTCCGATTGAGGTCACATCTACCATAGTTAAGTTCACTTCCCAATTCTGGATTACTGGGGTCCACGTGTAATAGGATTGTTTGCCTCCGATAACAGTACCAACATCAAAACTGGTACCACCCATATCTGCTGTAATCACACTATTGTAGTCTATTTGTCTTGCTATGTGGGTAGCACCAATAACCCCTGCCACTGGGCCTCCGTTAAATGTCTTAACAGGCGCCGTATGCGAAATATCTGTGACACCACCGCTATTTTGAACAACCATTGGTGATCTGCGATAGCTATGTGCCTTAAGATCGTCATCTAACGTGCCCAATTCAGCATGCAAAGCAGGGTAGAGGTATGCATCTAGAATTGTGGTCATCATGCGAGCGTAATCATTCCGTTTAGGGCAGATGTCCGATGATAACATAGTCATGCTTTCCGGGTACTCTCGTTTAGCAATTTCCTTTATCAGTTGCTCATGTGTTGGGTTAATGTAGGACCAGAGCAGACAGATGACAAAGCCTTCAGCTCCTTTATCTACCAAGTAATGTAGCTTCTGCACCACGTCTTCTTCGTCCAGAGGCCTTACTATTTTACCTGCCCAATCTATTCTTTCCTTGACACCGACTGTCATATATCTTGGAATCAGCGGGATTGGTTTCTTAGCTCTAGCAACATTTCTCCTTTCAGATACTGACTTACCATCTGACCACGAAGCACCTCTGCCGATAAACACTAAATCCTCAAAACCCTCAGTAATGATCAAACCGAACTGGGATCCTTTTCTCTCTATCAGGAGATTGGTAGCTACAGTAGTACTGTATGAAAGAGTCTCAGTATCACTGAAGAGTTCTTTGAGGGATATACCTAGTGCTTTGGTCGCAGACGCTAGTGCATCCATAACTCCAAGACTTAACTTCTCAGGAGTGGTACGCTGTTTAGCCACAGCTATGTTATCTCCCCATTTTACAAAGGCATCAGTAAATGTTCCCCCAGTGTCAATGCCAATATTCGCCTTCATATATTACTCCTTTTTAGCAGGTGTTTTGCCTTCAGTTTGTCAACATCGATTTCAATATCGTGTGTAATGGGATGCCCTGGCGGTAGTGGCTCGACCTCGACTAAAGTACCACAGCCCGGACAGTAGAATTCTATGTAGCGAATCCAGTCTGGATCTGGAGCAAAGCTAAGAGGATGCTCTGGTATTAGATTATAGAGCTCTCTGGGGTCTCTGTCGTAAACCAAGCAACCCTCTTTATAGTTCTTCCTTGCAGAGATTAACGTCTTACCACAACGGTTGCAGCACCACGTCTCCTCCTCTAAGTCTATATCTAGGTACTCTGTGATTTGTATTTTGATTCCCATTTCTAACCTTTCTCTCTGTATCTATTTGATTTTTCCCGCTTTAGTTATCTAACGAACTTCGTGTGATATACTCTGCTAAGCATCTGGTCAAGAACGATCTCAACAGTACTCTTCTTTTCAACCAAAGCTGTCACCGGACGAGTCTGAACCAAAAATACGTTACTAGGGTATGCCAATTTCTGGTCAATAGCCCACTCTAAATCTTGCGGTTGACCATAACATTCCTCAATTCTCTTAGCTAGCTCTGCTATTTTGATTGCCTCTTCGTTACTTATACAGGGGATACCCTGTTTATCCTGATCTATCTCTTTTTGCTCGGTACCTCCCTCCGTGAGCGCATAGTATCTCTCCTTTTTGCTTATCTGCCTTTCTACTATCCGGAGGGTTTCCTTATCAATAACATAGTGGTCTGGATTTACTATACCCTGTACTACGCTCTCACCAGCACCCCAGTTGCCATCAACCACTATTTTTGCTCTATCCCCAGTTACTGTTTCAGCGGTAAAAGCAACGCCAGCTGACCGGACATTTACCATCTTCATCACCATCACAGATATTGCACCAGCCAACACTCCCATATTGTGATGCATACGATAAGAGATTGCACGGGGAGTAAACATACTAGCCCAACATGCCTTTACTTTCTTGAGTAATTCCTTTTCACCTTTGACATTGAGGTATGATTCATATTGCCCGGCAAAACTTACACTTGGCATATCCTCAGCAATCCCGCTTGATCTAACTGCAACCGCCAAATTGCTAACACCGGTTCGTTTGCATAAATCCCGATACGCCGAGCATATGACCTTTACTAGATTCTCTGGTATTTCCTTTGATTCTATGATGTTGCTGAGTGCTCGACTTACTTCGTCGCACTGGGCTAACGTTTTCGGCCACTCAGAAAATCTGTTTAAGAAAGCCTCAATTTCTTCTTGAGCACCAGTCTGGCTCAGAAATGTATTATAAACGATAGTTGTAAGAGCAAACCCTGGGGGGACGGGGATGCCGATTTTCAACATCTCGCCGGCATTAGCACATTTACCTCCGACTTTTTCTACATCACCTTTCCCCACACTTTCGAGCAATGCTACAAATTCCGTCATTCTTATTTGCTACCTTTCATTTTTACTATGGCGGTACAACCTCACTTAAAACAAGTAAAAATTCAAACTAGAAGAAAAGAGGTAACAGGCATTTTACAGAAGGACTGGTGGACTGTCAATATATAGTTCCTTACTATATAGTAAGTAATACTTATAATTATTACGAATTTGAGTGTCAGGTCTGCGCCATGAGCGCGCCATACATAATAGGAGATGACGTCGGATGGCAATAGTGGACACCAAACCTTTCATGCTGCCAAGAGTCCTGCATAGTATATTTGCTCATAGACCACCGGCGACAGGAAGTCGAGTCTTGCCTGCCGGCGCTGTCGGTTATAGAA
>Ga0268285_1000690_pt1 | contig 18751 bp, 23 predicted proteins | sample saktaG_2_FD_190144 | JGI IMG/M metagenome (GOLD analysis project Ga0268285, IMG submission 190144) | Saline water microbial communities from Sakinaw Lake, British Columbia, Canada - sak_2013_06_06_120m | ecosystem: Environmental > Aquatic > Non-marine Saline and Alkaline > Saline ... | reverse complement strand
CTTTGCCTACTTCTTTTTCTTGGACTTTTGAAGATGATGGGACACAAGAATATTATCAAGTTCAAATAGACAATAATTCTAATTTTTCTTCGCCAGAAGTAGACTCTGGAAAAGTCTATTCATCTTCAGAAGCATATGCTCCTGTATTTTCATTTTTATACAATACTACATATTACTGGAGATTAAAGGTCTGGGATGATAAAGGGGCTGATTCTGGATGGGTTTCAGGTCCTTTATTTGCCACTCCTTTACATGCTTATCCATATCCTGATTTTACTCCATCTCCGCAGAGTCCGAGCGTAGATGAAGTAGTGGAGTTTGTTGACAATTCTGAATGTTATAATGCTAGTGGCAATGAATACTCTTGCCAAAATGGAGGAAGTGTTGGTTATCAATGGGATTTTGATTATGATGCTGGAGATGGTTTTACAGTTGATTCTACATATAAGGGAAGCGCCACTACTACTTATAGTATATCTCAGCCTTATACTGTGAGGCTTCGTGTGACAGATGATATTGGAACTTGTAATACTAATCGATTGATCAACATCAGTTTCCCATTACCTGAATGGGAAGAAGTATCGCCTTAGCAAAACTCAATTAATTAAAAATTCATTTGATTAGACTTTTATGACACTTTTTGAAGAATTGAAAGAATTTCTAAAAAGTATTTTATTATGGATATACTTTTTTCTGGGTTTTACCATTTTCTTTTTCGGATTTGGATTAAAACAAATTGAAATTTTGGGAGGGAAGTTTTTTTTACCGGTACCTACTATTTACTCTTTTGCCTCTCAGTTTTTCAAATACATCCAACAAAGTTTAGTACCCGCCCAGGTTGAAATAATCGTGCTTAATCCTCTGAATGCTTTTTTAGCCCAGATAACGATTGCTTTGTCTTTGGCCTTTATCTTTACCTTCCCACTTCTTCTCTATAGATTAATTAAATTTATTGCGCCTGCCCTTTATAAAAAAGAGAAAAAAGCTGTATCCAAAGTAGTGATTTTTTCCGTAATTTTATTTATTTCAGGTTGTCTTTTTTCTTATTTTGTTTTAATCCCTTCCACCTTCAAAATTCTTTATTCATTTGCCACAGTTCTTGAAGCTTCTCCTTTTTTTACTGCCTATGAGTTTGTAAGTTTAACCATTGTTTTAGCAGTAGCAGTGGGCTTAATGTTTCAGATTCCGATTTTTATGGTTTTATTAAGTAGTCTTGGTTTTGTTGCTCCTGATTTTTGGAAAAATAATTGTAAATATATTTTCTTGGGTTTTCTAATATTTTCTGCTATAATAACTCCAGACGGTACAGGTGTTACAATGTTAATTTTATTTTTTCCATTAGCCGGACTTTATTTTTTAGGATACAGTTTAATTCCCAAGAAGGGCAAAGAAAAATTAAATAATTAAAAATTAAAAAGTCGAATATTTAGAAACTTAATTAATACGAAAATTATGCCAAAAAAACTCCTAATTTTTATCATTATAGTTGTTTTGGTTTTAATCATTCTTGGTGTTCTTTATTATATTGGAATGCCGAGTCAAGAATCTATGGAAAAACAAAATGAAATTACTTCTATGTCTCTAATAAGATTTCCAGCTGGGACTGAAGTGACTCAAGAAACAGAAGGGATTGAAGCATCAACTTTTGAAAAGGGAGACTTAATAAAAGTAACAGGAACAATAGAATTTGTTGAAGGAGAAGAAAAAACAGTTTTGACTTCCCAAATTTTTAATAAAGAAGGGGAAAAGATTGAAGAAGTATATACTCCGGTAGTGGAGATTAAAGCACCCAATTTCGGCTCTTGTTGTATCCAGTCCCCTGACGAAATCGGGGAATACACTTTGAAATTTTTTCTAGATGGCAAAGAAGCAAAATCAATTAATTTTGAAGTTATAGAATAACAAAACTAAAAAGTCGAAATCATTTAGCAGAGAGTTTCTTAATTTAATATAAAAAAATGTTAGGAATTGGTGAAATATTAATCATTATAATGGTTATTGCCGTAGTATTTTTTGGTGTCAAAGAAATCCCTAAATTAGCCAGAACCTTGGGGACAGTGAAAGGCGAATTTAAAAAAGGCAAAAGAGATATAGAGAAAGAACTTAGAGACGCCGAAAATGAGGTTTTAGACGGAAAAGAATCTTCTAATTTTGAGAAAAAAAATGAAACAAAGTAGAAGAAAATTTTTAAAACTTTTATTGGCTGGAACAGGGATTTTAGCTGTTGGAAAAATACTTGGTTTTGATAAGATTGCTGAAGTAAAAGCTTGGGCTGAACCAAGTCAATCTCCTCCTTCAGGGAATGTAGCTGCTCCTCTTAATGTGGGGTCAACCAGCCAAACAAAACAGGGAAATTTAACTGTCCAAGGCACACTTAAGGCAACTAACCGCTTAAGTATTCCAGTGGGAACGGACTTGTTTGATTAAAATAAAGAAATATTATGGCTAGTCCAGGTTATATTTGGATACAAGGGACAGAACTTCGTTATATAGATGGTGATGGAGTAAAAAGAGCCCAGACAGGAACCTTAACAGGGGCGAAAGGTGACTTGCCGGGTTACTTTTGGGTTGAAGGAGATAAACTTCATTATATTGACAAAAATAAAGAGGAAAGAGTCTTATCTGCACAGATTATTTCCAGCGTAGGGAGTCAAGGACATCTTTGGTTAGAAGGAAAATGGGTTCATTATACCCGTCAAGGAGGAGGAAAAACCAAATGGCATGCCGATGCAGCTCATTCTGATACTTCTCATAACAACTGGTCAAATCATACAGACACTTCCTGGAATAATTGGTCTAATACCCCATGGAGTAATTACTCGGATGTCCCATGGACTAATTACTCTGATACTTGGGGTAACTACTCTGTTCACTCTGATGTCCCTTATAGTGTTCACTCTGATGTCCCTTATAGTGTTCACTCTGATGTTCCTTATAGTGTTCACTCTGATGTTCATAGTGACCATACTAACTGGTCAGACCACAGTAACCATACGGATCATCAGGACTGGACAAACCATAGCGATACTCGTCATTGGGATATTACTTTTCATGATAACGAGGGGAGTTTATTTGATCCCGACCATGAGAATTGGAGAAACCATTCTGATCATCCTCATCAAGATAAGTCACTCTACTCCGATAGTTATCCTCATGCTGATTGGTCGGACCATACTAATACTCGGTAACTAGTTAAATCGTTCTGATACAGTTCACAGTAGCTGATCAGATTCACAATAATTTTTTTACAATGGCTAATTGGAGCAATCATAGCGATACTTCTCACAGCAACTGGTCAAATTATACGGATTGGCGGTTTCTTTGGATTTTTCATGGAGATTGGCCAAACCATACTAATACTCCTCATGCTAATTGGTCAAACTACTCTGATGTTCCTTGGGCTAATTGGACAAATTATTCTGACATTCCTTGGGCTAATTGGACAAATTATTCTGACATTCCCTGGAGTAATTGGACAAATTATTCTGACATTCCCTGGGCCAATCACTCAGATACTCCTCATACTAATTGGAATAATCATTCTAATACGCCTCATTATAATGTTGGGCATCAGGATGAACCACATATTGCTTAACAGTAGTAATTAATAATTTTTAGATAAATTAAAAAAATAAAATTATGGGATTGTTATTAGTAAAACCTTATTTGGGATGTAACCTTAACTGTAAATATTGCTACGAACGCGAATATAGGAAAGAGAAGAAACTAAACTTGAGTAAAGTTAAGTCGCAATACGACCTGAAAAAGATATTCAAAGAAATGAAAAAATTCAAAAATTACCAGCAAGTTTTACATGGAGGGGAACCTTTGGTAATGGGGAAGAAAGATGTAAAGAAAATCTTAATGAAGATGAAGAAATTAACAGGAAGGAGCGGGATCCAGACAAACGGTTTTTTGATAGATGATGATTTTATTAAAATTTTTAAAGAATGCAATACTTCAGTAGGAGTTTCTTATGATGGCCCAGGAGAATTATCAAAGTTTCGTCCAGGAACTTCAAATCTTGATGAGAAAGTTAGAAAAATGGTTAAGCAAGGACTAAGGGTTTCTATGATTATGGTGATAAGCAAAGCAAATGCTGGAAATGACAAACTTCTTAAAACATTAAAAGAATATCTTTTGGAACTTAATGAATTAAAAGTTTGTGGGAGACTGAATCCTTGTGCTGGCGCTCCGGGCTTTGAATTGGGAGAAAAAAGATTAATAAAAATTTATCTTGACTTAGCTGATTTTTGTTTAGTTCATAATCTTAAATGGAGTCCATTTATTGATATGGTGAATGGCTTGCAAGGGAAATGCCGGGTTTGCACTTTCTCCAGTTGTGATATTTTCCATACTAAGTCAGCCACAGTTTTAGTTGGTGACGGCAGTATTAGTAATTGTATGCGGACAAATGAAAAAGAAATTATACTGCGCCATCCAGCAGAATATAATACTAGGGATGAGATTTTGAAAGAAACGCCTCAAGAATTTGGCGGGTGTTTAGATTGTAAATATTTTAATGCCTGTCATGGTGGTTGCCCCACACAAGCCATTGATAATGATTGGAGGAATAGAACCTATCTTTGCCCCTTTTATAAAGCACTATTTCAATTTTATGAAAAAACTTTGGGCTTTTTTGGCTTTCATCCTCCTCACCAAAAATGTGCAGAGGGAATGAGGAGTAAAGGAATTGATCAAGGACATCAGGATGGTCATGGGGATTGGCCAAATCATGGTGATAGTAACCAAATAAATTTTGAGCAGAAAAAAGAGAATCCTATCCCAGAAGATTTAAAAACAAAGGGCAGAGATTCTAAGCATCAAGATGATGGTCATGGAGATTGGCCTAATCATAAAGATAGCGCCCATAAAGTTTCTAATTAAAATAAAAATTATATGCAATCTTTTACTAGGGTTATTCCTAAACAAAAATGCGAAGATTGGCCATTAAAGTTAAGTAAAATGACGGAATTATATCATGAAGCTGAGTACCAGACAGTCAAGAAAGATATTAGAAAAGCAGCTATTATTTCGGTTTATCCTGAGAATTTAGATAAATCGCTTGAGAAATTTAACAAAGATGGATTAATTTTTATTCCTACTTGGAAAACTAAGACAGGCGAGAGTTTCAGTTTTAAGATTGAACCTCCTAAGCCAGGAGAAGCATTTTATTGGAGTGGTTATTTAGTAAAAACTAAAAAAGATGGAGAAATTTTGAAAAAAGCGAACCAAAAACATGACCATAAAATAATAGGCCGCATGTTAGGTTATCCAGATTGCTGTATAGAGTATTTTATCAAAAACTTCCCAATAAACTATGATCCAATTTGGGTAAATTTAAAAGGTAAAATCTTTGGCTATCCTGAATGCAATGGAATGTTGCGTTATTTTGGACCCAAAATAGTGGCTCACTATTCTTGTTCTCCCACTTGCGCAGCTACAAGAAAAGTAGGTAAAACTTGGCTTAAAACAATGAAGGAAATTGATAAAGATTTAACAAAAGAAATGTACAATTTATTAGCTGGACCAATGACTTGGAATAGTTATCATGGCGTAGTTAAGGTGGAAACTCCATATTTTATTGGATTGGTAAATAGTTTTCCTTTTGTTGAAAAGCCCAAGATAATTAATTGGAAGGGGAAAAAAGAAAAAACAGAAAGTAATTCTGTCTCAAAAAAAGAAAAAACAGACAAAAGAAAAAAATAATTTGAATCAATATTTTTCCCAAACAGCAATCGAAATCTGGGGGCTGTCCTTTCTGGCAAGTTTCCAGTTTTTTATTTCTGGAAATTCCCCTACCCAATTATATTGATGACCTTTTAAAACATCTGAATGAGCATAAAAAATTATTTTTCCATCTTGAGCGCAATTTTTTTTAAGTTTTTTCAAAAAATCTTTTCTATCTAAAGGATGGATATGATGAGGAGAGAGAAAGATAAAGTCAAAAGGTCCTTTGCCAAAAGAATAATCAATAATATTTCCAACTATCAAATTATTTTTATATTGGGGATGAAGAATTTCTTTGGCTTGTTTAATTGAATCCTTCAAGAATTCTATCCCATAAGGGATTAATTTATATCCTGAATACTGCATTAAATGCTTTAACATTAATCCATTACCACATCCGAGGTCCAGAATCTTCCCGTCCTTATGAATCTGTTGGCAAAGAGCTGTGTAAACAAAGATCGGATATTCCCTAAAACCATTGGCTCGAACTAAATCAGCCCCATTATTATCTCTCCAATATTCTTTTGAGAAATATTCCTTATTTTTTGAATAATATTGTTTGGAAGTTCCGTAGTCCATATATTTTCTTTTATTATAGGACTTTTAATTTTTTATTCAACTAAAAACTTGACAAAATATCTTTTTATTGCTAAACTAAAAGAACAAATTAGTAAGTTTTTTAAAAACTGCATATTAGATAAAAATTTTAGGAAAAGGAGGTATAGCAAAAATGAAAAGATTATCGCTTTTAATAATTATGGTTGTATTGGTAGTTTTCTCTCTTTCAATGAATGCTCTGGCATATTATGTCTTTCTGTCTCCAAAATGCAATACTTATATTGAGGAGTTAAAGGAAAAACATAGAGAACACGAAATTGTTTTCGAAAGAGAAGGTCTTGTTTGGACTGTAATTCTGCCACCTAATTCAAGAGTGGAGACAAACGAAGTTAGAGAAGCAGTATACAATGATGAAACGAGGGAGTTCGAGGCGATGTATAATTTTACTGATATTACGATAACAAATGCCAAGGGCTGGACGAAAATTATTTGGGGACCTGCTTCTGAGTTTTACCCGTATGATGTACCAAGAATTAAGTTTGTGTTTGATGGATAATAATATGAGGAGATAAAAATATTTTTATCTCCTCCTCCATTTATCTGACAAGTTGCTCTTTACAAAGAGGGCTTTTTTAATAAAATTCTTAATTCCTAATTCGACTAAAACTTGACAAAATATCTTTTCATTGCTAATATGAAAAAAGTTATAAACAGCATACAGTTCGTTACTAATTAAATATTAGCCAAAAATTTTAAGTTAAAAGGAGGTGAAAAAAATGTACAGGAAGATTTTAGTGATAGTTTTAGTATCGATTGCTGTTGTGTTCGCTGGTTGTGGGACTACCCCTTCTCCTACCCCTACCCCTTCAGAGATGGTAAACTTGGAATCCCCCTTATACATTATTGAGGGAGAGAATCAGGTTGAAGGATTTAGAGATTTTTGTGAAGAATTGGAATTCCTTTACGAACACGTAGGTTTGTTAGGAGGATATCCTCTGACAGAAGTAGAAGAATATCTTGAGATGGCAAAGGAATGTAATTCTATCTTAATAATTTCTCCAACCTCTGAAGGAATTCAGGAATTTCGGGATTTAGAAAATAAATATCCCGATTTATGTCCTATTTCCTGTGATGAGTTGGAATCTGAGATAGAATCCCACTCTTTACCTTTAATTTATTTTTCTCAGGACATTGGAGCAGAAAAATTGAGAGGAATTATTGTTGCTAGTCAAGTAGACCCGTCATTAGCAAAATTGCTAAGTGAAGGGGTACTCCTAGATATTCCTTTTAGGTACGAGAATGGGTTGCTGATTTTAGAATAATTAAACAAAAGGGGAAAGTTAATATGCTTTCCCCTTAAAAATTGATATCGCCCTTTACAAAAAGGGCTTTTTTTATTAAAATAAAGACAGAAATTGGTCATTGAAATTTACTGAGCATGTATTTATCGGTTCTTAATAGAAAACAAAAAGGATTATTAAAAAAGTTGGGATTTTTGAAAAAATATCAAAAAGAATGCCTAAAATAAAAATTCCTTTAAAAATGAAATGGCTGTTTTGGTCATACGATATTAAGAGTTTGGATTTAAAGGCAGATAAAGAATATATCATCATTCAAACTTTAAACTATGGAACATGGGAGGATTTGAAGTGGCTTTATAAGGTATACCCTGAAAAAGATATTAAACAAGTAGTAAAGAATCCCCAAAGAGGAGTCTGGTTTAAAAAGGTTCTTAATTTCTGGACTACTATTTTTAATATCCATCTCAAGAAAGAAATTTGGGACAAGGCAATTTTTAGATAGAAAAAGATGAGATACATAGGCAACACTTCCAAGGTCCTCTACAAAAAGGGTTTTTTATTAAAATGGGGTTGGCAAATGCAAAATATCGGATAAAACGCATTTAAGAAGAGTATTTAATTAAAATTATCCGGATATTAAACTTAATTTTGTTTGTTTAGATTGTCCCAAAAATAAAATGAGTTCTTTCCCTGTTTTAGAACCTTGGCAAATATAAATTGTGAATATTAATTCTTAGCCCATGTTCTTTTCTATTCTTAGCAGATAGAAAACAGGATATAAATTATTTATTAAAAGATTTATTGAGATAAGGCATAGTTTTCATATGCCCTAGATTAGTATATTGCTTCTAAAAAGTGCAAAAAGTGTGTGCACATTACTCCATTTTCTTGACTTTTTGAGAGAAAGGTATTATTGTTAAAACAATAATAATATAGGGTTCTTAGAACCTGAATTAAAAATTAAAGAGGAGGTAAAGGAAGATGCCAAAGCAAAATAGCACTTTGAAAACTGAATATGGAAGTAAAAAAATGAAAGAAATAGGGCTTTTTGGGTCGTGGTTGACAGTCAATAGACGGTGTAACTTTCGTTGCAAATGGTGTTACGGTCAAGAAACAGATTATAAACCAGAAGACGACATGGATCTAGATTTGGCTTTGAAACTCATTAATTTAGAGATAGGGATTGGGGTTCAAAGCGTTATCTTGATTGGAGGAGAACCAACACTTTGGCCACATATATTTACAGTAAACAAATATATAAAAGTAAAGGGAATGAATTCTTTTTTAGTAACTAATGGGTTTCTTTTTTCCGGTGAACGATTCATGAAAAAAGTAGCAGAATTTCCCTTTGACAATGTAACGATTTCTCTGAAGGCAGGAAATTTCAGACAATACAGAAAGCTAACAGGAGTTGATGCTTTTGAGCAGGTTTTATCTGGGATTCACAATTTAAGAGAAGGTGGATATAATTTTGATGTTTCTATAACGCTAAGTTCTTTAGTCGCAGATAACTTGAGCGAGATTGTGAAGACAGCAGTAGATGCTGGAGCTAAGGGTGTTAAGATCGAATTTTGCGCAGCTACCTTCAAAAGCAATGATGCTCGCCGAGGATATATGATGTCCCCCTCAGAGGTTGTAAAATGTATTATGCATCACTATGAAACGATGAATCTTTACACAGAAGGAAGGTTGATGATAGAACAGTCGCTTCCTTTTTGCCTCTGGCCGGTGGATTTTCTTGCCAGTTTGAAAGAAAAAAACCAGATTATATCTAGTTGCCATGTTCTTCGTAGAGAAGGGATAATCTTTGACCCCCACGGCAAGGTAATTCAGTGCAATGGTCTTTATGAGTATCCGTTAGGAAAATTTGGTGTAGATTTTAAAGACCCCCTTTCATTTGCAGATTTCTGGATGAGACCAGATGTAGTTAACTTTTACAACAGGTTAATCGCATATCCCTCACAACAATGTATTGGATGCTTCCAATATGATGAATGTGGAGGAGGATGCCCTCTTCAGTGGTTTGTGTTCAACCCTGAGGAGATAATACCTAAAAGGAGGTGAAAAAAGATGGAAAGAGCACTTAATCTTCTTGAAAGGCGCATGTCTACCAATATTGTGCCAGCAAAGCGACCAAGGGGTATTAGTAGCAGTTGGGCTATGGCCGAGCTATCGCCACATTGTGGTCCCTGTAGCCACTGTGACTGCCATTGCATCTGTGGTGGTAAATGCCGCTGAAATCGCATAGGGGGGCAAATTAAGAAATTTACCCCCCTCTTCTATTTGATTTTTTTAGATTTTATGTTAAATTAATGTTAGATAGGTTGATATTAAATATATTTTTATCACTCGTATTATGAATTACCCAAGTAAGAAAAATTCGCAAGTAAAATTTGTTATAAATACACTAGAAGAGGAAAAGAAGATAGTTGGATTAACAAAAAGAAAGGCAAAGTGGTTTAAAAAAAATAAATACCCATTTACTTTGCCTAACCAATCATTACAAGCTATTTATAAAAAGGAGGAATATCTGTCAGAGATAGAAAAAATACAATCGGAATGGGAAAAGCAGGAAAACCAATTTTTTTCAACTTTGGAAGATTTTTTCGGTCAAAAAATAAAGAAAAAGTTTGTAGTTCATATAGGCAAATATGGAGTAGGAGGAGGGTATAATCTGCAGAATCATGTTTATATAAATATTGCCTTATCTTACGATCCAATCAAAATAATACAGCATGAAATTTTACACTTGATGATAGAACCTTTTGTTCAAAAATATAAAACTGAGCATCAAAAAAAAGAAAAGATCGTTAATTGCCTTACGGAACTATTTAAGTAAAATTTTGCAGGAGAATTATTCCAAGAAATTTTATAATTTTAGAATTTAAATATGAATAAATAATGATTAATTATTTAATCTTTTTGGGGAAAGTTGTTGGGGATAGAGCAGAGATTCAATCTCTGTTTTTAAATTAAGATGTATATAGCCCTGAACTGAATACAAGATTAAAAAAGTGCAATATGTATACATTACCTTTTTGCTGTAAAAGATGAGATACATTTGTAACACCGCTAAGCCCCCTTTACAAAAGGGCTCTTTTTTATTAGGATAAGGATAGAAATTAACTAATGTGAAATTTGGGGAAACAGCATCAATATATAAAATAGTAAAGGAACATAATGATAAATGAACATATATTAATGTAAAATATTATGATTAACCAAAATTTCAACTTGTATTATGAATCAATTAATCCTATATCTGGTAGGCATAGTTTTGTTATGGATAGGGGCCATTTTAGGCTACTATGCCCGCCAGTCAATTATAAGAAAGAGAAAAGGGAGCATAGAAGCTAGGCTCCAAAAGAAAATTCTTGAAACCAAAGCAGAAGCAAAGGCTCTTTTAGAAAAGGCAGAAGCAAAAGCGGATAAAATTGTTGATATCGCGCAAAAGGAGAATCACGAGAGGAGAAGTCAAATCTTAAAAACAGAAAGCATTCTTTTACAAAGAGAACACACTTTAGACGAGAAAATATCTGTTTATGAGGACAAAGAAAAAGATTTTAATGAAAAAGTAGAAAAACTTAAAAGAATAAAACAAGAGTTAGAAGAATTAAATGAAAAGTCCCAAGATAAATTAGAGCAAGTTTCTGGTTTTTCAAAAGAGCAGGCAAAAGGAGAATTATTAGAAAACATAGAAAAAGAATCTGAAAAAGAAATATTGCAAAGAATGCAAAAATTAACGAATGAAGGAGAAGAGAGATTGGAAAAAAGAGCCAAGGATATACTAATTCAATCTATACAAAAGTATGGGCTTTCCCAGTCCCAAGAAATGACTACTACTGTTTTATCTATTCCGTCTAATGATGTTAAAGGAAGGATTATTGGGAAAGAGGGTAGAAACATTAAGGCATTTGAAAAAGAAACAGGGGTTGAAGTTATAGTTGATGACACTCCAGAAACAATAATTATTTCTGGATTTAATCCAATAAGGCGTGAAATCGCAAAAGTGGCAATGGAAAAACTTATTCAGGACGGGAGAATCCAACCAGCTAGGATTGAAGAAACAGTTGCCCTAGCCAAAGAACAAATATCTGAGCAAATAAAAAAAGCAGGAGAAAAAGCAGCTTATGAAGTTGGAATAATTGGCCTAGATCCAAAACTTATTGAAATCCTGGGAAGATTGTATTTTAGAACAAGTTATGGTCAAAATGTTTTACTTCACTCTATTGAAGTGAGTTATTTAGCAGGAGCGTTGGCAGATGAGTTGAAAGTGAATTCTGAAATAGCAAAAAGGGCAGGTCTTTTGCATGATATTGGCAAAGCTGTTGACCATCAGATTCAGGGTTCTCATGTTGATATCGGAATAAAGATTTTAGAAAGATTTGGGGAGAAAGAAGCAATAATAACAGCAATGAAATCTCATCATGAAGAATATCCAGCAGAAAGTATTGAAGCAATCTTAGTGCAGACAGCCGACCAGATTTCAGGAGCAAGGCCAGGAGCCAGAAAAGACACTTTAGAAAATTACTTGAAAAGATTAAAAGAATTGGAAGACATTGCTTTAAGTTTTTCGGGGACGAAAAAAGCATATGCAATTCAGGCAGGCCGGGAAATTAGAGTGTTTGCAGAACCAAAAGAGATTAGTGATTTGGAAGCATATAAATTAGCCAAAGATATTGCCTCCAGAATTCAAGAGGAACTTAATTATCCCGGAGAGATAAAAGTTAATGTTATCCGTGAAACCAGAGTCATAGAATATGCCAGATAGTGCTTGACTATCTTATATGCTATAATATATAGTAATATATTAGGCAAAAGGTCGATACTAACTTAAATTTAAATAATTTTAAACAAAAAAATGGCAAAAGTAACAAAAGAAGACTTAATCGAATCTTTAGCTAAAGTTTGTTGTTCAAAAAAAGAAGCTTCAGATTGTTTAAATGCTCTTATAGAAGATATTAAAAAAAATCTAGCAGACGGTAAAGATGTTGTATTGACCGGTTTTGGAACTTTTTCTGTCTCTCACAGAAAAGCCAGAATGGGGAGAAATCCTCAAACAGGCGCTACTCTTAAGATCGCTGCTAAGAAAGTTCCAAAATTTAAATCTGGAAAAGGATTAAAAGACGCAGTTAAATAAAAAAGTTAAAAACGAAAAATAAGACCCGCCAGTATTGGCGGGTTTTGTTTTATATAAAATGGAGCGGGTGAAGGGAATCGAACCCTCGTCTCAACTTTGGAAAAGTCGTGTAATAGCCACTATACGACACCCGCAGATTATTATGTCGGGGTGCTGGGACTCGAACCCAGACTAAATCCTCCCAAAGGACTTGTGCTACCAATTGCACTACACCCCGATGCCAAAAGTATATTATAGTTTTTTGTTAGAGTCAATTATGATATAATAATATAATTATAATTTTGTTTTGAACAATATGATTTATAAAAAACTTTGCGAGGAGTTAAATATTAAAAAACAATGCAGGAAATACGGACTTCCTCTTTGGCAATGCCCTCAATTCTTATTTTTGATAATGGGAATTATGATTATGGTTATAATTATTGTTTCCTATCTTGTAGCCATAGAAAAAATAGATGATCCCCAAATGGTAATTTTACTTATACTTGTTTCAACATCAATTTTAATAATTATTGATTATATTATTGTTCATAGTTTTGAAAAATTGGCAGAATCAACAAGAATGAAAATGGAATTTATAGGCATAGTTTCACACCAATTAAGATCGCCAGTCACAAATCTTAAATATGCGCTAGAACCATTAATGTCAGGAGAGTTAGGAGAAATCCAAAAAGAACAACTTGATTACTTAGCCATTTTAAAACAAAACGTGGATAGAATTCAGCAACTTATTGATGACATATTAGTTGTTTCAAGAATACAAACAGGAGTATTAAGTCTTAAAAAAGAAAACTTTTCAATTGTTGATTTAGTAGAAAAAAGTATTTTAGAATTTAAGCCGCTTTTATTAGCATCAAACATAACAATAAATCTGAAAAAAGGAGAAAATATACCAAATATCTCTTCAGATCCTTTTTGGATAAAAGAAGCATTTAAAAATCTTGTAGATAATGCGATTCGTTACCAAAAAGGCAAGGGCGTGATTGATATCTCACTTGAAAAGCGCAATAAAAATGTCTATGTCGAAGTAAAAGATTTAGGAGTTGGAATTCCAAGAGCAGATCAAAAATATATTTTTCAAAAGTTTTTTAGAGCTAAAAATGTCCTCAAAGGACAAACAAGTGGAACTGGATTAGGCCTTTTTATTGTAAAAGGCGTTATTGAAAAATTAGAAGGAAAAATTAATTTTATTTCTAAAGAAAATAAAGGTTCAACATTTTGGTTTAGTTTACCAATTAAATAACATAATAATTATATGATTCTCGTTAGGAATTTTACATTTATTAAAATTTTTAAGGGGATCAATAATAAAAAATATGAAAATGAAGAAAATTTTGTTTATTGAAGATGAGTCTGCCTTACAAATGACATTTGGCAATATGTTAACCAAACAAGGGTATGAAATGATAAAAGCAATGGATGGCAGAACAGGTTTGGAATTAGCCAAAGAAGAAAAACCAGATCTAATATTGCTTGATCTTATTTTACCTAAAATGGATGGCTTTGGCGTTTTAAAAGGGTTAAAAGAAGACCAAGAAACAAAAGATATTCCAGTAATAATTTTGACTAATCTTGAAAACACAGGAGATGTCCAAAGGGCGTTAGAATTAGGAGCAACAACCTACTTGACCAAGGCAAATTACACTCTAGCAGAGATATTAGAAAAAATAGAAAAGATATTATCATAATTAATAAATGAGAGTAGAACCCCAACAATTAAGAGCTTTTCTATTAGACGCTGGGCTGGTTAATGAAGCCCAATTTAGTGATGTTGATAAAAAGGCGAAAAAAACTCATAAAAGGATTGAGGATGTTTTAGTTTCAGAGGGCCTAATTTCAGAAACAGAAATATTAAGATTAAAAGCATATATTTTAGGAATACCGTTTGTTAATTTGGAAAAGGAAAAAATTTCTAATGAAATTTTAAGGATTATCCCAGAACCAATTGCTCGTTCCCATAATATCATTGCCTTTAGAAAAAAAGGTAAATCTTTAGAAGTGGCAATGCTTGATCCAGAAGACTTAAACACAATAGAATTTATCAAGAAAAAAGCTAATCTAAAAATTTTGCCAAGGTTAACTACTCCAGAAAGTATAAAAAACGTTCTTAAACAATATCAAGAAAGTTTACAAGTAGAGTTTGGAGAAATTATATCGCGCAATGCAAAAGACATTGGTCAAGAATCAATTTTAAAAAAAGGGAAAATAAAAGAACTTTTAGATGAAGGCGTAGAAGAAAAGGAAGAATTAGAAAAACAAGCTAAAGAGCTGCCTATAATAAAAATTGTAGACACATTATTAAAGCATGCAATTTTACAAAGAGCTTCTGATATTCATATTGAGCCAATGGAAAAAGAGGTGTTAGTTAGATACAGAATAGATGGGATATTAAGAGATGCAATGATATTACCCTTAGCTACTAAATCAGGCATTGTTGCCAGAATAAAGGTTTTGAGCAATTTAAAATTAGATGAGCATAGACTTCCCCAAGATGGTCGTTTCAAAATAAAATTAGAAGAGGAGTATAAGTATTCTATTAGAGTATCAATCTTACCAGTTTTTAACGGCGAGAAGGCAGTGATGCGTCTTCTGTCAGAAGAGTCTAAAGGTTATACATTGGAAGCGTTAGGTTTGCGCGATGAAACCATTAGAAAGAGTTGAAAATGCGATAAAAAGACCAGTAGGCATGATTTTAGTAACTGGTCCCACAGGATCTGGTAAAACAACTACATTATATTCAATAATGGAAATCTTAAATACTCCCGGGGTGAATATTTCTACAGTTGAAGACCCAATTGAGTATAGGATGCCAAGAATTAATCAAACTCAGGTTAATCCAAAAATAGGATTAACATTTGCATCAGGGTTAAGGTCTTTATTAAGACAAGACCCAGATATTATTATGGTGGGTGAAATCAGAGATAAAGAAACAGCTTCTTTGGCTATTAATGCTGCCTTAACAGGCCATTTAGTTCTTTCAACATTACATACTAATTCAGCTGCTGGGGCTATTCCCAGATTGATAGATATGAAGGTAGAGCCATTTTTACTTTCTTCAACCTTAAATTTAATTTTAGCGCAAAGGTTAGTGAGAAAACTATGTGAAAAAAAAGAAAAGTATAGACTCAAAGGGGAAGAATTAAAGAATTTAGATAAATATTGTAACATAAAAAACATAGAAGAAATTTTAAAAGAAGAAAAAATTTTAGGGAAGAAAGAAACCCTTAAAAATATTGATTTCTATCATCCAATACCATCAAAAGTATCTATGAGCGGGTATAAAGGTAGAATCGGAATTTATGAATCATTAATGGTCTCAGAATCTATAAAGGCCTTAATAAATAAAGGCGCTACGAGCCAAGAGGTGCAGGCCAGAGCTGAAAAAGAGGGAATGAGGTCCATGATTGAAGATGGGTTTATTAAAGCATCTCAAGGCATAACATCTATTGAAGAAGTATTAAGGGTTATTATGGAATAATCAATTTAAAATGCCAATTTATTTTTATAAAGCAAAAAATATTGAAGGTGAAGAAGAAGCAGGAGTTTTAGAAGCTAAAAATCCTTCGGAATTAGCTAAGATTTTACGTAAAAAAAAATATTTTTTAACATATGCGAAAGAAGATAAAGAAGAGAAGAAAACTTTTTCTTTTAATTTAGATTTTTTTAATAAATTTTTTAGTGTTCCCCTCACAGAGAAACTTTTTTTTACTAAAAATCTGAGAGTAATGATAAGAACAGGAGTTTCTTTGCCAAGAGCTTTTAAAATCTTATCAAACCAAGCTAAAAATAGTAAATTTAAGCAAACATTGAATATAATTTCTGAAAAAATATCAAAAGGAAAATCTTTATCTGAATCTTTGGGCTCTTTCCCAAAGATTTTTCCTGATTTATATAGAGAGACATTAAGGGCAGGAGAAGAAACAGGCAGTTTAGAGGAATCTTTAAAAATTTTAGACAATCAGATGCAAAGAGAACATGATTTAAAATCAAAAATCAAAACAGCAATGGCTTATCCTATGATAGTTTTGGGCATGACTATTTTAATAGGGATGTTTATGATGATTTTTGCAGTTCCTAATCTAAAGGTTGCTTTTGAGGAGTTAAATGTTCAACTGCCTTTATCTACAAAAATGTTTCTTTCTTCGGCTGACTTTTTAATGAAAAATTGGTTAGGATTTATTTTAGTTCTATTTATATTGATTTCATTTTTAATTTTTTACTTGAGGACAGAAAAAGGCAAGAAATCAAAATCAAATTTATTATTAAAAATTCCCGTAATTTCTAAAATTAATAAAGAAACTAATTCTAGTTTAGCTCTTATGATATTAAGTTCCCTTTTAAGAGCGGGAGTGCCTGTTGTTCGTGCTCTGGAAATAACATCTGGAGCATTGTCTAATTTTTATTTTAAAGAATCATTAATTAACGCATCCAAAATTGTAGAAAAAGGTGGAAAGATCTCAGAATCCCTTAAGCCATATAAAAATCTTTATTCCCCAATGGTCTTAGAAATGATGGAGATTGGAGAAGAGACAGGGGAAACTTCAGAAATTTTAAGAGGTCTTGCCAATTTTTACGAGGAAGAAGTCACAAATTCTCTTGATAGATTGTCTTCAACAATAGAACCTATTCTTATATTGATTATTGGCGGTATAGTGGGATTTTTTGCTATTTCAATGCTGCAACCGATATTTAATATTAGTAAAGGATTATGATAAGATTTTTGAAATATAACAATGGATTTACTTTAATTGAAATTCTTGTTGTCATATCAATAATTTCTATAATTACAGGAGTATTTTTTGGAGGACTTAAGACCTTGCAACCAGCAATGCGTTTAGACGGGGTTGCCCGTGACCTAGCGACTGACCTTCACTATATCCAGCAACAAGCAGTATCAGAACAATTTAATTATGGAATTTCTTTTTTGATAGATACAGATGAATATCAGATATTAAAGTATATAACTTCTACGACAACGCAGGAAATCTCAAAAAAATCTTTGGCCCAGGGCATTAGCTTTTATGAAATTAAAGATTTTACAGATAATAATGTTATTTTTAATCCATATGGTTCAGTCACAGAGGCAGGAAGTATTTCCTTGGTCAATAACAAACAAGAGATAAAAATAATTAATGTTAGGCCTTCAGGATTTATTAAAATAGAGTAATAACCTTATTTATGAACAAAGGGTTTACAATTTTGGAAACAATGGTGGCAATTCTGATTTTAACAATCGGCATTATTGCTGTTTTACAAGTATTTCCATTATGTTCAAATATTCAGAAATCAAACGAGATGGAAAACCAGGCAATTTTTTTGGCTCAAGAAAGAATGGAACAAGAGATTTTTAAAACATATGAAAATATTCAAGTTGAAACAATAATTGAAGATTCCCTTGCTTTTCCCTATGAAAGATTTTCCCGAGAAACAAAAATAACTTATGTTGATTCTAACTTAGAAGAAATAGGTTTGGATTCAGGTTTTAAAAAAATAGAGATTATAGTTGAGTGGAGTTCCATTTTTAAATTAAAACAAAGCAATATATCTATTTTTAATTTAGCAGCTGAAAGATAAATTATGAAAAAAAAGATTCAAAAAGGTTTTACATTGATTGAGATTTTAGTTTTTATAACTATTTTCCTTTTAGTTTCCATAGGTATTTTTAATATATTTTCATTTAGTCAGATTTTTTATAGCCAAGAAACAGTTCAATCTGAACTTCTCCAAAATGGAAGAGTTATTTTAGAAAGAATAACCAGAGAGATCCGACAAGGCGAAGGAATGGTTACCCAATTGCCCCAGGTTCCTGATAGCCCGGAAAATCAGCCCAGATTGGAGATTGAATTTCAAGATGGGCATACTCCTTCTCCCTATGCGTATTTAGCAAGTGATTATTATTATATTCGTTATTATTTTTCTTCTTCAACAAAAGAGCTTTATCGTCAATATAAAGTATATTGCTTTGACCCCTGTGAAAGTTGTAATACTTATTTCAGATGGAGCGACACAAAGATTGAAGGAA
>Ga0268285_1000688_pt1 | contig 18760 bp, 23 predicted proteins | sample saktaG_2_FD_190144 | JGI IMG/M metagenome (GOLD analysis project Ga0268285, IMG submission 190144) | Saline water microbial communities from Sakinaw Lake, British Columbia, Canada - sak_2013_06_06_120m | ecosystem: Environmental > Aquatic > Non-marine Saline and Alkaline > Saline ... | reverse complement strand
TCCTTATCCAAATATTCCTGAAGCCAGTTATAGGAAAATTTCATAATAATTAAAACTGTTTTAAAAATCTTAAGTCTCCGCTATGGAATAAACGAATTTCCGGTATCTTATACCTCATCATTGTAAGGCGGTCTATTCCAAACCCAAAAGCAAAACCTTGCCATTCCTTAGAATCTAAACCAACATTTTTCAAAACATTAGGATTAACCATTCCTGCTCCAGCCATTTCCAGCCAACCGGTCTGGGAACAAACCGAACACCCCTTGCCTTCACAAGCAGTGCATCCCATATCAATTTCAAAAGATGGTTCTGTGAAAGGAAAATAACTTGGACGCAAGCGAATAGAAACATTTTTTTTGAAAAATCTCTTTAAAAACTCATAAATAATTGCCTTAAAATTTGAGACCGATATATCTCTGTCTATCATTAACCCTTCGAGTTGATAAAGCTGAAACGCATGTGAAGCATCTGTTGCTTCATGTCGAAAAACTTTGCCAGGAGCAATAATTTTTAAAGGTGGTTTGTGTTTTTCCATATACCTTATCTGAACAGGCGAAGTATGAGTGCGCAAAAGCAGATCTGATTTTCTCGGTTTAAGCCAGAAAGTGTCCCACATATCACGGGCAGGATGATGTTTAGGCATGTTCAAGGCATCAAAATTATACCAATCATTTTCTACTTCCGGCCCCTGAGCAACTTCAAAACCCATTTCCTGGAAAATTATCATTATCTCTCTCTTCACAATAGTTAAAGGATGTAAATGCCCCATTTGCTCTTTATGCCCCGGAGCTGTAACATCAAACCATGTTTTTTGTTCAACACTATTTGATATCTCCAATTGTTCTTGTTTTTTCTTAAATTCTAATTGTAAAAAAGATTTTAAAGAGTTTAACTCCTTCCGAACAGATATTCTTTGTTTCGGAGCAGCATTTTTGAGTTTCTTGAAAATTAAAGATACTTGGCCTTTTTTACCCAAGTATTCTTTAAAAACCTTGTTTAGTTCATTCAAGTTTTTTGCTTTTTTAATCTCTTGTTCTGCTTGATTCCTGAGATTTTTCAAATCAATATCATTCATAATTTTCTTAATTTTCTGTCTTAATTTTACCAAAACTTAGGTGAATAGTAAAGGGTTTAAAAAAAGAGACAAACGCTTAACATCAAACAATAGAACGGCGGGACAGAAAGAAAAATTTTACTGCTTCAACTAGGATTAGCTCTATAAAAACAAGACCAAAAAGTAATGCCCAGTCAAAAGCATGCAATGGAACTGTTTTTAATATTGTCTGTAATACAGGCAGATATGTGCTGGCTATCAAGATAATACCAGCGAAAAAAATTGCAAAAAGTAACAACTTATTATCAAAAAGATTAATGTTCCAAATATTCTTTCTCAGGCTCTTACAACTTAAAGCCGCGAAAACTGTGTCTAAGCTTAACCCCGCAAACATCATTGTCCGAATATAGCCAAAATCATTAGTTTGTGATAATAGCCATGTAAAAAGCGCAAAAAGAAGTATATCGTCAATAATTCCAATAACAAAAATCAGAATCTTCATTTCAGAAGTAAAAATAGATGCCTCTTTTTTAATAGGCTTTCTCTGCATTACATCTCCCTCTTTTGGCTCAAAGCAAAGAGCAATGTCTGGTAAACCATCTTCAATTAAGTTTGTCCATAAAATCTGAATCGGCAAAATAGGCAATGGCAGTCTCAAAAGAAAACAACCACCAATCAAAATTAACTCTGTTAAAACATCAGAGAGAAGATATGTTACAACCTTTCTAATATTATCCATAACAGCCCTACCCTCGCCTATTGCCTTAACAATAACATCAAAAGAATTAGAAAGAAGTATTAAATCAGAGACACCTTTTGTCACATCGCTGCCTGAGTTCAGGGCAATACCAATATCCGCCTTTTTCAATGCTGGAGCATCATTAATGCCATCACCAGTCATGGCTACAACTTCTCCTTTTTTTTGAAGCATCTGCATAATCCTTAATTTATGTCTTGGCTCAACCCTTGCATAAACATCAATCTCCTCAACCCTTTGTTCAAATTCTTGCTCAGAAAGCTCATCTAATTCTTTACCTTCAATAATATTTTTCTCGTCAGGACTAAAACCAACCTTATTGGCAATAGCGCTAACTGTAAGTTTATGGTCTCCGCTTGCTAAAATTGGTCGAATGCCCGCCCGACGGCATAAATAAATAGAGTCCTTAACATCTTTGCGCAAAGGGTCTTCAATTACAAAAAAGCCAGCAAAAACAAGATTTCTTTTTTTCAAGTTTTCCTTTAATAGTTTTTCAGCGTTGTTTGTAGTATAATTTTCGTCAATCCCATAAGCAACAGCCACTACTCTTAATCCTTTTTGTGTTAGGGCTTCCAATTTTTGTTCAATAACCCTTCTCTCATAAGAACCCATTTCTTTTTTCTCGTCTAATAATTGGAAATGACTTGAAAAAGATAATATTTTTTCTGGCATCCCGGAGAGATAAGAAAATGTTTTGTTCTGTTCCACAAAAATTCTTGAAATATATTTGTTCTGGGAATCAAATGGAACAAAAGCTATGTCTTTAATATTCTCTTCAATCTTTTCTTTTGAAAAACCAGCTTTTATGCCTGCGTCTAAAACAGCCGCGCTGGTAGGTGCTCCTCTTGTCACTAATCCATTATCTGTTTTTTCAACAAAGGCCTTATTGGCTAATAGTCCTATTCTTAAAGCGATTTCTTCTGTTTTTACGTCTTTGATTTCATTTAATATTTGAGATGGGGTTAAAACTTCACGAACCTTCATTTCCCCCAAAGTAAGGGTGCCTGTTTTATCAAAAGCAATCACTGAAACACTTCCAAGCGTTTCAGTAGCTGCCAATTTTTTAACTAATCCTTTTTGATTAAAAATTCTTTTTGAAGCAATAGCAAGAATAATAGTTACGGCAAGAGGAAGCCCTTCAGGAATAGCAGAAACAGCAATAGCCAAAACATTTATAAAAGTAGTCCATAAATCCCTTCCGATAATCAATCCTTCTATAAAAATAAGCAAGGAAGCAAAAATAATAAAAGCGGCCAAAAAAGAACTTAGCTTTGAAATCTTTTCCTGAAAAGGGGTTTTTACATCCTCCACAGTTTTAATCATATGAGCTATTTTGCCAGCCTCTGTCTCATGCCCAGTAGAAACAACCACGACTATTGCTTTGCCATTTGTTATGCTAGAACCCATATAGACCATGTTTTTTCTTTCAAACAATGGTGTTTTTTCATTTACAACACAATCCTTTTTCTCTACTGGCAGCCATTCCCCAGTAAGCATTTTTTCATCGCTTTTTAAGTTTATCGCAGAAATAATCCTTGAATCAGCCGAAACCCTATCTCCAATATCAAGAATAACAATATCTCCAGGGACCAACATTTCTGAATCAATTAATTTTTTCTGTCCATCTCTTAAAACCAAAGATTGATAACGAACCTTTTCCCTCAACTCTTCCAATGCCCGCGAAACTTTTCTTCGTTGAATAAAGGAAACAGCTACGTCTAATAAAACAGCTACCCATATTACAGCACTGTCTAAGTATTCTGCAAAAGCAAAGGTCACAATACCGGCCATAACTAAAATTAATGTAAGTGGATTCCTAAATTGAGAAAAAAATAAAAGCAAAGAAGAAAATTGTTTTTTCTTAGGAAGAATATTAAAGCCAAAAACATTCTGACGTAGTTTAACAATCTCTTTATCAAGCCCTTTTTGCGCGTCAACATCAAGTTCTTTTAAAACTTGTTTCTTTGTTAACGCATGCCAATTTTTAGTTTCTTGTTCCATAAAAAAGGTTATAAGAAATTAAAGACAAGATAAAACTAAACCAGCAGGACAATGGTCAGAACCAAGCACATTGTTTCGAATAAAAGCTGTTTTAAGGTTCTTTTTCAATGTTTTTGAAATAAAAAGATAGTCAATTCGCCACCCAATATTTTTTTCTCTTGCGTTATAAAAAAACGGCCACCAAGTGTAATTTCCTTCTGTTTTGTTAAAAAGTCTAAAGCTATCAATAAAACCCAATTCAATTATTTTATCTATTTGCTCTCTTTCTTTCGCAGTAAACATAGTATTATTTTTATTCTGGACAGGGCGTGCCAAATCTATTTCTTTATGCGCAACATTAAAATCCCCTGCTAAAACAACATTTTCATGTTTAATTCTTTTAAGTTGTTTTAATATTTTCTGATATGACTTTAGTTTGTAAATCAAGTTTTCTTTTTCTCTGCCGCCATGAGGAAGATAAAAATTAAATAAAGTAAAATTTGGATATTTTAGCTTTAGTACTCTTGCTTCCTTATCAAAACGCTCCATTCCTATCTCTGTAACAATTTTTAACGGCTTTTCCTTAGTATAAATAGCTACACCAGAATATCCTGGCTTGACAGCGCTATTGAAATAAGAATGATAACCCTTGATTTTCCTTAAATCCTCTACTAAATCTTTTTTATCTGCCCTAACTTCCTGTAAACAAACAATATCTGCATGCTCTTTTTTAAACCAATCTAAAAAACCTTTTTTCCAAGCCGAGCGCAGACCATTGACATTCCACGAGATAATCTTCATTAAAAACAAATAATCATAATAATCTACCTTCTTTTTGTTGAGTTAAAATAAAATTCTTAATCGAGCGGTCGTATGTTTTTTCTTCTTCTTTTGTGAAAAAACAAGTTGGAACCTCTCCCCTTTTTAGATGGTATTTTAAGCACTCACAGCATATCCCTTTTCTAGAACAATCAGGATAAGTACAAGGACAATCCTTTAAATTTTCTTCTTTTTTACACTCCATAATATTTATTCTTTATTAATTATATCAATATTTTTGTTGAAAAAGAAAAAGGCCCTGAGTTAAAACAGGGCCTTTCTTGAGTTGAGTTACCACCACCCCCTCATAACCTGGACTTTTTCCCCATCCCAAGTCAGACGGGCGATCGGATGTTTTACCGATCTGTCATTGCTACGCGCCGTAAGTTCCTTCCCTGGGCGCAAGACCGCCAGTGTAACAGATTTTCCACTGTCGCCAAGACGGCAGAATATATGGCTAGCGATCACACGACCGCCAGTGATTCTGATACCATCAGGCCCAGAGTCCATTTCCCATAAGATCAAAACTTGCTTGTCTTCGTCGTTGCGAGGAGAAACAAGCAAAAAGCGCCCGGTCAGTTCTCCATCTCCCTCCCTTCTTAGAAACTCTAAGCTAGCTCCATAAAGGCAACCCTCAATAATCATCTTCCTGGTGTCCCTTCTACCAAGGTAAACCTTGATATTAGGTCCGACAGAGACATAAAAGTCCCTGTTTTCCTTCTCTACTGGGATACCAGTAGAGACCTTGTTACCGACTACCTCAAACGTCTTCATGTTGTCCTCCTGTTAATAAAAAAACTGCTTATTTTATATCATATTCCCACGATTTTGTCCAGTTCTATCGGTAATGTGTACACACATATGGCGGTTTTTTGAGGAAGAAATGCTATCCTCAGGCAATGTGTATAAAAATGTCAAAAACAATTAAAGAAGAACGTTTAAGATGGATTCTGCCTGTTTACAATAGACAAATCAAATTAGTTGATGTAGCCAAGGTCTGTCCCCACTCTAAAAGAAGCTTAGAGCGTTGGTTGGCTAACTATCGTAAACATGGTATTAAAGGATTAGAACCCAAATCTACAAGACCTAAAACAATCCCAATGAAACATTAATACAAATTAAGGAAAGGATTATTGAGCTTAGAAAAGAAACAAAGCTTTGCGCGTTGAAACTTTCATGGAAGTTAGAAAAAGAAGGAATAATTGTTCATTCCAGAACAATAGGCAAGATAATTAAAAAACAAGGTTTAACTAGAAGATACAGAATAAAGAAGATTCAATACAAATATGTTAAGTTTCCCTTAAGACCAGGAGAGTTAGTAGAAATAGATGTAAAGTATGTTCCTGATAGAATAAAAGGGCTAAAATACTATCAATTTACAGCCATAGATTGCTCTTCAAGATGGAGATACCTTAAAATATATGATGATATTTCTACTAATAGCGCTGTGAAGTTTTTTAAAGAACTGATTAATGTTGCTCCTTTCAAGGTTAGAGCTATTAAAACAGACAATGGTTCATGCTTTACTAATAGATATACTGGATATGCTAAAAGCAAAGATCCTTTGAACCCAAGATTACATGCTTTAGATGTTATGTGTCAGAAAATGAATATTATTCATTACTTAATAGACCCAGGTAAACCAGCTCAAAACGGAAAAGTAGAAAGAAGTCATAGAAGCGATCAAGAAACATTTTATGATAGAGTTAAGTTCAATAGTTTCAATGAACTAAAAAAGAAAATTAGATTATGGAATATGGAATACAATAACTTAGAGCATTGTGGCTTAAATGGGAAAACACCAAACGAAATATTGCAAAATTATTCACTAATTAATATTAGTCTAAAACCGACAAATGTATGTGCCTAAAACATATCCCAATTTAAACTAAAAACCCACTGCAAAAGTGGGCAAAACATTCTATTTAAAAATATCCTGGTGAAAAGTCAGGTTGTGTTTAATTTCTTTTCCAAAAGCATTACTCTTTTTTCTAAAACCTCAAACTCATCTCTATCTACCTTATACTTGAGTCCCTGCTTTATAAATTGGACATCGGACTTAATAATCTCGATATTTTCTGCGTTGCGACCTATCATTTCTGCGTTTCTATCTATTTTTTCTGCGTTTCTATCTATTTTTTTTGAGTTCTCAAGAAGAGATTCAGCCAACAATTCTATTTTTGAATTTTGGTCTTCAATGGCAACGCCTAAGTATCTTTGATAATCCTCTCTCTGCCCAGTTAATATTTTTTCTAATTTTTTCTCATCCATTGTTTTAATTATATTCTACGAAAAATCTATGTCAAATAATTAAAAACCAGAGTTACCACCATTTACATATTAAATATTTGTTTGTTTTTCAAAATATTTTTTTAAAATCTTTTCACTTGGTGGAAAAATAGGTGTTGGCAAATTATTTAAATCAAACCATTTCCATTCAGTAATTTCATCTGGCTCCATAACTTTTGGCTCGCCCTTAAAATCCTTACAAAAAAATCCTATTGTTACAAAATGAACATCTTGAGCCATATCGCTTGTTACGCTTATAATCTGTAATTTTTCTTTATTAATCTTAATCTCTGTTTCTTCAAAAGTTTCTCTGGAAACCGCATCTCTTAATTCTTCATGAAAATCGACTTTCCCTCCCGGCATTGTCCAGCTGTCTTCTCCATGAAGTTCGCTACCAGCTTTTTCGAGATCAACATGCCTTTTACCCAGCAACACCTTGCTATCTTTTAATATCATTACCCCTACGCCAACCCTTGGTTTTTTATTTATATGATTCATATGTCTAATTCTATCATAAACCCCCTAATCATTTAATCTTAGCTCTAATGATTCTAATTTCCCTGATTCGTGTTTTTTCTTAAAAATTAGAAAATTTGGTTTAATTAATAAATTTGGCTCATTTGGAATTTTTGGCTTCAAAACTTTTGCTATGCCTTGTATTTGCAAAGTCCCTTCTCTTGTTTGACTATTTATTACCAAACAAACAATTGGATTTTTAAGTAAATTCTGAAATTTTAATGAATCGGGGCGGGAAGAAATATAAATATTTAAATCATCATCAATAGTATAACCAACAGTTGCTGCCCAAGGCTTATCTTGAAAAGAAGTGGCAAGAACACAGTATTTATGTTGTTTTAGCCATTTTTTAATAAATTCTTTTTGCATGACCTATGGCTTAAATTTCTTTGCATTTACCTTGTCGCAAATCTCTTTACCGCTGGTAATTCTTTTGTGCAATTCAATGAGTTTATCGCATCTGTACTCTTGACACTCACCACAATTCTTAATCTGCCTTTCAAGTCCACATTTTCTTATCTCACAATTACGACAATACAAATACAAGTGTCCTTCAGATAAACATCCGTGGCAATCAATATCTTCTGGTTTGAGCGGAGGACGGTCAGGCCCTTTCTCTCTATTTTTTACTGTCCATTCTCTGGCTACTTTTTCCCTCATTTTTTGGTCATTATTCTTTGCAACAATAAACATTGGGCAGGAACTACATTCTAATCCACACATTGCTATGTGTTTGTTTTTGATAATTTTCATATTTTTTCAACTTTAAACATTTTCCCATGTCCAGGAATAATATAATCTGCAATTTCTAAAAGCTTTTTCCTGCTATTCATTAACGCTACTTTATCTTTAACAAAAGGATCTTTACGATTCATTAGGCTCTCTTTATCCGTTTTTTGTTCTTCCTCATCTGTTCACCAAAAAACATCACCAGCTATTGCTATTATACCTTTTTCTGTTGGCACAATTAATGAGCAGTGAAACTTTTCGTGTCCTGGAGTAGGTAATATCTTTAATTCTGTTTTTGGAATTTTACCATCATGTTCTATTTCTTTGTCATTATCATAAATTAATCCATCATCTAAAGCTTTAGCATTCTCAAAAACACCCGATAAATAATTGTGGTCAGGATGAAAGTGGGTCATTAAGGCATAATCAATGTCTCCAGTTTTCAAACCTTGTTCTGAAAGTTTTTCTAAAAGAAGTTTTCTATTAATCCCTGGGTCAACAATAATATTCAAACTCTCATCTTGAATCAAGACAGTGGTTGAACTTGCTAACCAACCACCTTCAATTTCTTTAGCATAGCCTTCAATTAAAACTTTTATCTTTGTCATACATTTTTACTCTATCACAAATTTCCCAAACTAAAAACCAGGGTAAATTAGCCCTGATTTTTAGTTTCATTGGCGGGGGTCACTGAACACGTTCAGAACCCTTGGTTAGGGTAAAATCAAACAAGAATTTGAACCTTTAAGATGATGAATCAAGAATTAGCAACAGCTAATTTGTGAATAAAATAGATCCTATTTTAAAACTATGTTAAACTTTCTTCATTATCTCGAGATATTCCTCCCTGTTTATGTTCAAGGTTCTTAAATTATTCCTAATAATAAAAACTGGGAGATTTTTCTCCCGAGGAATAATAATAGGTCTTTTCAATCCTTCTCTCCAATAAATTCTATGATCTCCTTTTTCTCTTTTAAATTCACAACCAATAAATAAAAGAAATTTCTCAAATTTCTGCCAGGCAATCGGAATTATTCTGTTCATATAGAAACTTGAATTTTTTCAGATTCTTGAGAAACAAGAACTGGTGGAAACCAATTTTGCTTAACCATTTGCCAACCCAATTCTTCTAAAACCTGATTAAGGGTTCCTTTTTCTTTTAATTCTTCAAAAAAAATATAAACAATTTCAGAAAATCTTTTTTTAACTTTTTCAAAAGTATCTGCGGAGGTAGATAAATCTAAAACAGGAGCATAAGCTACAAACTTATCTTCTTCCTTAAAAATAGATACAGGTAAATTAAATTCTAATATTTGTTTAGACATATAATTTTATTATATCCTATTAATCAAAAAAATCAAAGGGACGAATAAATGCAATTAGAACTTGGTATTTAGAAGAAATGCCTGATGTTAATAATTTTGAGAAAGTTTTGGTGCGGGATTAGTATAACTTTGAGTATTATCTCGCTATCATTTTGGCTATCTAATTGTCTTTCCCCTCCCCTTGCTGGACGATGTTAGAACCTGTTTTTATATCAATTAAACTTTGAAACCCTTACTTTTTAGATAGTTATTTTACCAAAAGGAACCCCTATACACCTAAAAAACGTTCTGTTGCCTATTTTCTGAGATAACTCTATACCAAAACATCTATAATGTTGACCCAATACCCTAAAATACTCACTTTCTTCTGTGAAGCCAGTATTCTTAGGAAACAAAACATATCCTAAAATTATCAAAATCAGAATAAACAAAAAGATTTTTTCCTTTTTATTCATATTACTTAATTATATCACAAAAAACAGAAGTTCGTAAACACTAATAACTCCTCGGTTCAAAGTTTATTAGTCAATGGCTTTGCTTGCTTCGCAAGTAAAGCCATTAGATAAAAATCCAGTCAAACTGGATAAAAGTTCTAATTTAACACTCGTGCGGGGACGACCGGACTCGAACCGGCGATCTTCGGCGTGACAAGCCGACGCTTTATCCGACTAAGCTACGCCCCCATAAATCAAATTTGAAAAAATTCCGAGGTGCCAAGGGCGAGAATTGAACTCGCGACCTCTGCCTTATGAAAGCATTGCTCTAACCACTGAGCTACCTTGGCTATTAAACCTCTTTTTAATGTTGCGGGGCCTGGATTTGCGCCAGGGCCTAAGGGTTATGGGCCCTCAATGCTACTACTACACTACCCCGCTATATTCTCTCCAATAGAATTATTGTATCAATTTTAAAATAAAAAACAAGGTTCTGTTTTGCCCCCACCTTGTTTTTAATCTCTAATTTTATCTTAAAGCGCTTCTAAACTCTTAAACGCCTCTTCGTAGAATTCGAGAACAGAACGCGCTTTTTTCATGGAAAGACGATAATCCGGGTCATGAACAATATCATTTCTTGTTTTATGCGCATCCCATACATCATCAAGACTTGGCAGTATCTCTTTGCTAACTTGTTTCAACCTCTCCCCTAAACTTTCTCCTTTAAACGCCATTCTTTTTAAAAGTGAATCTAAGAGATTATCTGCCTCAATAATCGCTAACTTTGCCTCACTCTCCCAATTTTTTCCTAATCTTTTTTTAACCTTTTCCCATTTTTTTTCAAAACCAACTGCTTCATAAGTTTTCATTGAGGAAAATTCTGTCCAATTTTTCATAAATGTTCGGCCTACCCATCTTGTTTGTCGCCATGCAAAGATAATAAAACCAAAGGCAAATAGACTAAAAAAAATAAAAATAAATTTCAAAATAAAAAATTTGCTTTGGATATCTGGTGAAAGAATTGTTTCTATAAATTCTATCATATGTTTAAGATAAAGATTCAAAAGCTTTACCTGCTTCTAATATTACCTTTTCTTTAAAAGATTTTCCAATAATTTGCAAACCAACCGGCAGATTACCAATTTTACCAGCAGGTACAGAAATTGCACAGGCGCCTGCAAGATTAGCTGGCCCGGTAAAAACATCACAAAGATACATAGATAAAGGATCATCTATTTTTTCACCTATTTTAAAAGCAGGTGTGGGAGAAACTGGCGCGAGAATAATATCCACTTTTTCAAAAGCTTGGTCAAAGTCCTTTTTGACTAATGTTTTTATCTTTTGTGCTTTTAAGTAATAAGAGTCATAATATCCAACTGATAAAGCATAAGCGCCAATCATAATTCTTCTGCGAACTTCATCGCCAAACCCCTGTCCTCTTGTCTGAAAATAAAGTTTTTCTAAAGTACTTGCTTTTGATTTCGAAAACCCATATTTTATTCCATCATAACGAGCTAAATTCGCTGAAATCTCGCATGGAGCAGTAATATAGTAGGAAGCAACAGCATATTTAGTATGCGGCAAAGAAATTTCAATTATCTTGGCCCCGGCCTTTTCAAATTTTTTTATCGCATTTTTAATAATTTTCTCAACATCTTTGTCTATTCCTTTTATAAAATACTCTTTTGGCACTCCTATTTTTAAATCACTAATTTTAAATATCTTCTGTTTAATGTCTTTAAATAAAACTGCATTAGTAGAATCTTTCGGGTCTTTGCGTCTCATAACATCAAATAAAACTTCAGCATCACTCACATTTTTAGTAAGAGGACCAATTTGATCTAAAGAAGAAGCCATAGCGATTAGGCCATAGCGGGAAACAGCGCCATAGCTTGGTTTTAATCCAACAACTCCGCAGAAAGAAGCTGGTTGCCTGATTGAACCAAAAGTATCAGAACCAAAAGCATACACGCACATATTAGCAGCTACTGCTGCAGCAGAACCGCCCGATGAGCCGCCAGGCACTCTTTCTAAATCATGAGGATTATGTGTGGGAAAAAAACCAGAGTTCTCAGTTGACGCCCCCATGGCAAATTCATCTAAATTTGTTTTTCCCAGTATTACCATATCCTCTTTTTTAAACCATTTAATTACTGTCGCATCATATGGAGCAATATAGTTTTCTAAAATCTTTGAACCAGCCGTACATTTAATGTCTTTAACCAAAATATTGTCCTTAATTGCGCATGGAACCCCGGCAAGCAGAGAAATGTGTTCTCCCTTACTAATCTTTTCATCTACTTTCCTTGCCTGAAAAAGAGCCAAGTCAGACGTTATAGTCAAAAACGCCTTGATTTTTTTATCTAGGTCATTAATTTTTTTCAAGAAAGCTGAACAAAGCTCAACAGCTGAAAAATCCTTTTCAACTAATCCTTTATGAGCCTGTTCTATTGTAAAACGCGTTAAATCCATAACAATTTATTCTGTTTTTTGTTTTGACTAAAAATTGGCTTAACTTTAAAGCTTCTTTTTTTTGTTTCAGGGGCTAATTCAAGAAGTTTATTCACAACTTCTATGTCTTGCTTTTCTATCTCGTCTTTTCTGACCAATACTTGCTCTTTAGAATCAAAAACCACACCTAAAAATTGAGATGCTGGAGCGATATTTGTAGTATCTACTTCTTTTAATTGCTCTATGTAGTCTAATATTGAAGAAAGCTCCTTTTGGAACTTTTCTTCCTCTTTGGATGTCAGAGAAAGCTTTACAAGACGAGCTATATGTTTAACTTTTTCTTTGTTTATCATGTTCAACTGTATTATATGAAAGCATAACTTAGCGCATGTTTTTCACTTTGGAACGCTTAACTGTTCCATATCTGCTAAAACATCACGATATTTATCCAATTGTTCAAGAACCAATCCAGCGCCTCTCACAACCGTAGTCATTGGGTCTTCAACAAGTTTAGTTGGAATTTTAGTTTCTTTTTGCACTAATTCAGGCAAACCAGGCAATAAACTAGTTCCTCCGCAGAAATGAATACCAGTACGCATAATGTCTGCTAAAAGCTCTGGCGGAGTCTCTTCTATTGTATCTTTAATGCCCTGAACAATATGTCCAATGGTTTTCTCTATAGCATGAATCACTTCATCGCTTGAAACAACAATTTCTTCTGGCAAGCCAGTGATTAAGTTTCTTCCACGCATTGCCACCTCTTTTTTTTGTTTCATAGGCATTGCAGACCCAACTTTAATTTTAATATTTTCAGCTGTTCTGCCACCTATCAAAAGATTAAATTCATTTTGAGCCCAATTAATAATATCTTGGTTCAACTTATTTCCTGCTATTCTTAAACTTTTAGAAACCACAATGCCGCCCAATGAGATTACCGCAATCTCAGTCATTCCGCCTCCAATATCAACAATAAACTGTCCTTCTGGTTCTTGAACAGGTAGTTTAGCGCCAATAGCATCAGCCATTGGCTGTTCAATAAGAAAAACATTTCTTGCTCCAGCGTTTTTAGCGGCATCTTTAACTGCTTTTTTTTCTACTTCTGTAACCCCGCAAGGAATACTTACGATCAAACGCGGTCTGGGGGCAAGAGCAAACTTCTTATATCTGATTCTATCAATAAAATAGCGGAGCATTTGTTGCGCTACCTCAAAATCTGAAATAACTCCTGAAACAAGAGGATAAGAGGCAACAATATGAGCCGGGGTCTTACCAACCATTTCTCGCGCTTCTTCACCTATCGCTAAAACCTGACCAGTTTTTTTATTTATGGCAACCACCGACGGCTCGAAAATAATGATTCCTTTCCCCTGAACATAAACCAAAGAATGTACAGTGCCTAAGTCAATAGCCGCATCTGTTGATAAAGATAAACGAGAAAATATTTTGTTGAAATTAAAGATTTTTTTGAATTCTTTCATTATCTTAAAACAATTTAATAATATCCTTGATGGTTGTTAATATCATCAACGCAAAAAGAAGCAAGAAAAAGATATTGTTAATCTTTTTCTCTATTTTTTCATTTAAAGGTTTTTTCCTAATTTTTTCAAGAACTAGAAAAGCAAATCTACCTCCATCCATCATTGGAATTGGCAAAGCGTTAAAAATAGCCAGGTGCAAAGAAATCAGAGCCATATTCTGAAGAAAATAACTTATGCCCAGCGCGCCTGACTTGGCAAAAATATCCACAATGCCTATTGGCCCAACTAGTTCAGCGCCAGATGGTTTTCCAACAAAAATATTTCCTACCGCCTTGCCTAAACCAATAACAATCAATCCTGTTAACTGCACTGTTTCTTCTGCAGAACCAATAATTGCCTGATGCCAAGAATAACGTTTTATCCCTATTCTGACCAAGGCAACCCCTATTGCGCCTTCCCCTTCTGGGGGCAAGATTCTGGGTGTCAATTTTAATGTTAAAAGCTCTCCCTGCCTATTTATGCTTAACTCAATTTCCCTACCCTTATACTCTTCAATAATATCTTGGATATCCTTTACTTTATCAACCATAATCACATCTTCGCCTTCTGCCTTAATCGCATAGATTGAGTCTCCAACCTCTATTTCTACATTAGAGGCAGGTGATTCATCAGCTATTGCCACAACTTGAACTGTTGGTTCGGAAACAACTTGGTCATTATCATCTATTTGTGTAAAAGCTCCAATAAAAAGAATAACGGCAATAAGGATAAAAGAAAAAATCCAGAAAGAGATAATGCCAGCACCAAGAACTAATCCACGCTGCCAAAAAGATTTTCTTTTTAGCTCGTCTTGGTCAATTGCCACAAAAGCACCAAACGGTAAAAGATTCAAACTATAAATGGTATCCCCCATTTTTTTACCAAAAATACGCGGTGGGTAACCAATGCCAAACTCTTTTACCTTGACCCCACATTTTTTAGCCATTAGAAAATGACTTGCCTCATGTAGAACCAAAAGTCCGATTAAGCTAAAAAAGGCAATAAGGATAAAACTAATCATAATTTATTCATTTATTTCTTTTTCTTTTACTTCTCTCATTTTTTCAACCTTTTCATTATATTCTTTAATTGTTTCATCAACTTTTTTTCTTGCTTTAAATTTCTCATCTTCTCCTAATTCACCATCTGAAAACGCCTTGTCTACATCTTTGCGCACTTCTTGACGCCAATGCCTTATTGTTTTAACAGCATTTTCTATTTTTAAAACAACAAGTTTTTTCAATTTATCCCTTAACTCTTCACTTAACTCTGGAAAGGATATCCGAATACATTCACTATCTACAATTGGAAAAAGTCCTAAAAAAGAACTGTTTATTGCTTTTTCAATCGGCTCGATATAGGAAATATCCCATGGCTTGATAACAATTTCTCTCCTTTCGGACAAACTTAATGTCCCTAAACTCTTTAATGGGTATTTTTTGCCAAAACAATCAACTTCCATAGACTCCACCAAAGAGGTGGATGGCCTTGAAGTCCTAATTTCGGAAAGCTCTTGCTTTAAATAATCAATGACCTTATCAAGCTCTGGTTTAATTTTTTCAATAATTATTTCATAGTCCATCTCTTTACGCCTATCTTGCCATTATCCGGCAACTTAGGCAAAATTAAATTGCTAACATTAAGTTTTCTAAAAGCAATTTTCTATTAACATTAGTTGTTGCTATTAAAAAGTTCACCCTCATTAATAAGGAGAGATTTCTTTGAATGTTTTCAGTCTCCTCTCCTTTATCCAATTTTTCCAAAAGCTTAACCCTGAAATAGTTTAGCCAAATCTCCAAATTTTCTTTAATTGGCATTGTAGATAATGTTTTAGCATAATTAAAACGAATTTCCAAGTCCGAGCATAAAACTTTTTCCAATTTTTTAAATTGCTTCTTTTCTACATCCATATCCCCAGACATTTCTAAAAAATTAATTATTCTGCCTGGCTTGCCAGCGTTAAAGCGTAAAAGATGTTTTTTTTCTTCTGTCGAAACATCTTGCTGTTCTAGAAATGTAATAATCGTTTTTAACGGCACAGTAGAAAACTTTATTTCTTGAGTTCTGGAACAAATAGTTGGAAAAAGGATATCTGGATGTTCTGTCACCAATATCAGAATTGCGTTTCCACGCGGCTCTTCTAATGTTTTTAAAAGGCAATTTTGTGCTCTCTTTCCCAGAGAATGAGCATGGTCGATAATAACTATCTTGTATTCAGAAAATGAACGGCTAATAGATAAAAAGCGAATTAATTCTTCAATCTTGGAAATATGGATTTGTGTTTCACTTTCTTCCGGCTTTATAAGCAAAAAGTCTGGATGAACCGCTTTTTTAAACATTTTACAGGAAGGACATTGTCCACATGCCACTACATTATTTCTTTGAGAACATAAAGCCGTTTGAGCAAATTCCAATGCCAATGCCTTTTTCCCAATATGTGATGGTCCAGAAAAAATATAGGCATGAGCTAATCTATCATGTTTTAACGCTTTATTTAAAAACTCTTTTTGTCTTTTATGACCAATAATCATGTTTTATTACTTTTTCGCCATAACACTTTTTTTATAAATATCTAAGTTCTCCAAAACAACACCAGTTCCCTTAGCCACGCAAAGAATTGCATCATCAGCCAAAAAACATGGCACTCCGATTGATTGCGAAACTAAAACATCAAAATTGCGAAGCTGAGACCCCCCGCCAGTTAAAACCATTCCCTTGTCCATAATATCGGCTGCAAGCTCCGGCGGCGTTTCGCGAAGAACTAATTTAATAGCATGAATAATTTCTTTCAAGGTATCAGTTACGGCCTCTGCAACATTGTTGGAGGAGATTTTAATCATTCTTGGCAACCCAGAAATCAAATCCCTACCTCTAATTTCCAATTTTTTCTCCTCTTTCTCTGAGATTGCGGAACCAATCTTAATTTTTATGTCTTCAGCAGTTTGTTCCCCAATCGCTAAATTATACTTTCTTTTTACATAATCAGATATTACAACATCCATTCTATCTCCAGCCACTCTTATAGAATGCGATGTAACAATCCCGCCTAAAGAAATAACTGCCACCTCTGTTGTCCCGCCTCCAATGTCTATAACTATATGCCCCGAACAAGAATTAATAGGCACCCCAGCGCCAATCGCGGCTAAAATTGGTTCTTTGGCAACAAAAACAGCCTTGGCGCCTGCTGCCATACCCGCCTCAATAACAGCCCTTCTTTCAGTCGAAGTAATACCAGCTGGCACGCCAACTAAAAGTTCTGGCTTTAAAAATCTAAAGGTTCCGCAGGACTTATCAATAAAATATTTAAGCATTGCTTGAGTCACTCGATAATCAGCAATAACCCCATTTCTCATGGGACGGTAAACCTTAATGGTCTCCGGAGTCCTACCAATCATTTCTTTTGCTTCCGAACCAACAGCCAAAATCTTATTCTCTAAAAGATTCACAGCCACAACTGACGGCTCCTTTAAAACTATACCTTTTGAGGGCACAAAAATTACGGAATTACATGTACCAAGATCAATGCCAATTTTTTTAACAAACATAAAGTTATGAAATTACGAAGTTATCCTTTCTATTTTAGCGCCAACATTTCTAAGTTTTTCGTCTATTTTCTCATACCCCCTATCAATTTGATAAACATTTTCAATTACTGTTTCCCCTTTTGCCATTAAGGCAGCAATAAGCAAAGAAGCTCCTGCTCTAATATCCCAACTGGAAATACTTGTACCGAAAAGAGGTGTTTTCCCGAAAATAAAGGCGCGATGGGGATCAATAATTTCTATATCCGCACCCATTTTCTTCAATTCCTGAAGAAAGCCTAAACGATTCTCATATAATGGGTCATGAACCAAACTTCTGCCACTGGCTTGTGTAAGAAGAGGAATGACCAATGGTAGTAAATCCGTTGGAAAGCCAGGCCAAGGCAAAGTTTGTATCCTAACCCCGCTCAAGTTGGGAGAAAAATCAACGAATAAAGAATTGTTTTCTCTCCTGAAATTGACGCCTATTTCATTCATTTTTGCTAAAAATATATCTAAGTCATCCCAAATTAAATTTTTAATCTCTAATGTTCCTTGCGTAAGCGCACCTATAGCAAAAAAAGTGCCTATTTCTAAATGGTCTGGAAGAACACTATGTTCAACCCCCTTTAAATTCTTTGTTCCCTTGATTTTTAATGAATGACTTCCAATACCTTCTATTTTAGCGCCCATTTTCTGGAGCATTTTTCCTAATGCTCTAACATGTGGTTCAGCAGCCGCTCCTTTAATAATGGTTTCACCTTCAAGCCCAGCAGCCGCCATCATTAAGTTTTCTGTTGCTGTTACGCTAAACTCCTTAAGAATTACTTTAGCCGATTTAAGATTCTCTGAATTAAAATAATAAGTGTTTTCCTCCCTCCTATACTTCAACCCCATTTGTTCTAATGCCTCAAGATGAGTAGTAATAGGCCTTAACCCAATCCTTGCTCCACCCTTGGTTCTGACCATACCTACAATTCTATCTCCTCCTGGAGGAGATAATTTAAATTCCTTAAACCTAACAGCTAAGGAACCCATCAAAAGGACAGAAATCCTCATTTTTCTTGCCAAAGCAAAATCCATATTTGCGGGATTAAAATCGGCGCCAGTTTGAATCTTTATCTTATTCTTGCCAAGCCAATCAACTTTTACGCCCATACTCTCAATCAATTCAAGCATTTTTAAAATATCTTCCACCAAAGGTACATTATTAATAATACATGGCTCGGAAGACAAAAGAGCCGCCGCCAAAATTGGACCCGCGCTATTTTTTGCTCCACTTATCGTTATTGTCCCATCTAATTTTTCTTGCCCTTGGATAATAAACTTCTCTTTCATAATTCAAGATTATATCTTTATGCCTTGGCA
>Ga0268285_1000684_pt1 | contig 18810 bp, 24 predicted proteins | sample saktaG_2_FD_190144 | JGI IMG/M metagenome (GOLD analysis project Ga0268285, IMG submission 190144) | Saline water microbial communities from Sakinaw Lake, British Columbia, Canada - sak_2013_06_06_120m | ecosystem: Environmental > Aquatic > Non-marine Saline and Alkaline > Saline ... | reverse complement strand
AACTTTGTAGATGTCTTTTGTGATGCAACTATTGCTTTACCTCTAATTTACGCTTCTGTTAAATAAATCTACTAAAAATTTATATATTTGGGAAATTTCTTTTTTATATGAAAGAGGAAAGTTCAAAAAAACAAGAAGTTGTTAAAAGTTTTATAGAAGAGAATAATTCAAAAGAACAAGAAGTTGTTAAGATTTCTTCAAAAAAAATTAAAGCTAAAAAAGAGAAGGATTTTGTAGATGTTCTTAAAATGTTTGCACCTGGAACTTCTATTAGAGCAGCCCTTAATGATTTGCTTATGGCAAGAATGGGGGCTTTGATTGTTATTGATAATGGAAGTTTAGAAAAGATTATTGAAAAAGGATTTAGAGTTAATGCAAAGTTTAGCCCACAAAAATTAGTTGAATTATCTAAAATGGATGGGGCAATTATCTTATCTAAAGATTTAAAGAAAATTCTTTATGCAAATACTCTTCTTTCTCCAATTCAAGGAACTACCACAAGAGAAACAGGGATAAGACATAAAGCTGCAGATAGAACAGCTAAACAAGCACAAACAATTGTTGTAGCAGTTTCTGAGAGAAAAAATAAGATTACCCTTTATTATAAAGAAACTTCATATGTGTTAGCAGCAAGTTCTGAAATTCTTAGAAGGGCGACAGAAACATTACAAACTCTTGAAAAGCAAAAAGATATTTTTAATGATTCTTTAGATAATCTAAATTTATTAGAATTAAAAAGATTAGGAACTATTAATGATGTTTCTTCTGTTTTACAAAGATTAGAGATTATAAAAAGAATTTCTAATATAATCAAGAGATATTTAGCTGAACTAGGAAAAGAAGGAATGGTGATTAATATGGGTTTAAAAGAATCTATAAGGAATCTTGATAAAGAAGAAAAGATGCTTTTGAAAGATTATTTTGGTTTTAATCTCTCTTTCGCTTATAAATTATTAAGTAAAATGGATCTTGATTTCTTGTTAGAACCAATGAATATTTCCAGAATGCTTTTTGAAGAGCTCCATGATAAACCTATTTTTCCAAGAGGTTTAAGAATCCTAAGTAAAACAAATCTTTTAGAAAGACACACTACTGCTTTGATAAAGAGATTTAAGAGATTAGATAATCTTTTAGTTGCAAGTGATGAAGAACTTTTAGAGGTTTTAGGAAATGAAGGTTTGGTAACCTTTTTTAAAGAAGAAATCTATAATTTAAGAGAGAGGATAAGTATAGGAAAAAGAATTTAAATGTTAACTAAAAAACAAGTAAGCGAAATTAAAGAACATCTTGATAAAGCACAAAATCCTTTATTCTTTTTTGATAATGATAATGATGGGCTTTGTTCTTTTCTTTTATTGCAAAGATATATTGGAAGAGGAAAAGGATTCCCTGTTAAAACAGCTCCTGAATTAACAAAAGATTATTTTAGAAAGATTAATGAATTAGAGCCAGATTATCTCTTTATCTTGGATCAACCAGAAGTTTCTAAGGAATTTTTTGATGAAGTTGAAAAGATTAATTTACCTGTGGTTTGGATTGATCATCATGAAATGGATAAAAAGGTTCCTAAATTTGTAAATTATTATAATCCCATATTTAATAAGAAAAAATCTAATGAACCTGTTACTGCCCTCTGTTACCAAATAACTAATAAAAAAGAAGATATGTGGATTTCAATAGTCGGTTCTATATCTGACAAATTTGTTCCAGATTATTATTCTGATTTTAGAAAAGAGTTTAAAGATTTAACAATTGATTCTAAGGATGCTTTTGAGATAATTTATAATTCTAGAATTGGTGAGATTACAACTATGTTTGCTTTTGCTTTAATGGATAGAACAACAAATGTAATTAATATGTTAAAATTGTTAATGAAGGTTAAATCTCCTTATGATGTTCTTGAAGAAAATACAAAAACACATTCAATGCAGAGTAGATATAATGAATTATATGAAAAATATAAAATAATAATTGAAAAAGCAAAAGAAGAAGAGAAAAAATCTGGTAAACTTCTCTTTTTTAAATATGGCGGAGAAATTGGTATGAGTGCGGAAGTTTCAAATAAGTTAAGATATTTATTTCCAGAAAAGGTGATAGCTGTTGTCAGGATTAAAGAAGGAAGAGCTAGCTTTTCTATAAGGGGAAACAATATTAGGGATAAAGCTGTAAAGATAATTGAGAAAATAGAGGGAGCTACAGGGGGAGGACATAGGGATGCTATTGGGGCTCAAATGAGATTAGGAGATGTTGAGAAATTTGAAGAGGAATTGAGGAAATTAATAGAATAGAAAACTATAAAAATAACTAATTCTTAAATATGTTATGAGAAATGAGTGTTGGGTGAGAAGTTCGTGCATGAATTTTTTAGTTTACACTCTGATTAAAACTATCTCAATTTAATTCAGGGATCTTTCTTACGCCTGAATTGAATTGGACACTCTTTCTAATAAAATTCAGGCCTAAGAATACTTCTGTTTTTAATTTGAGGTTTATAAGATGGAAACTCAAAAAAACATGGAACAAAAAATTGTAGAAGAAGAGCTAAGCTTCTTGTTAGAGGTTACTTTACGACTAGAAGATGAGCTAAACTCTTGTATAGGATGCGAATAAAATAATTCTGAAAAATAGAATTTTTATTGCTAGTTAGTATTTAATATGTTTCAATAACTTCTTATCTCAATCATTATTAATAAATTAATTTTTTCACTTTCAATAACTTTTTATTTCAGTCATTAAAAGTCGTTATTAATAAATTAATTTTGTCGCTTTCAATAACTTCGACCAATATATACAACTTCTTTTGCAGGCTTTCCGCAAATAATGCATTTTCCAGTTGATTTTTCTTTTTTATTTGCTAAGACCCCTCTGACTTCTGCATCGAATTCTTTTTCAACAATTCCTGCACATTTTTCACCTTGTTTATCTATTGAACAGAAATTAGTTCTCGCAACTTTTTTGTCTTTAATAGCATTTTTAACATCTTGTTTTGTTTTGGAATTAACAACACTACATTTCATAAATTTCTCTGCTTTTTCTTTTAATCTTGTATCATATTTTTCTGCGAGAGCTTTTAATTTTGAAATGTTTTTAATAGGCAAGGTTTCTTTTTCTTTGATATCTCTGGTAGATAAAGTTATTTTCTTACTCCTAAATTCTTTTTCTCCTATTTCTATTCTAAATGGAACCCCTCTTAGTTCCCAATAATTATACTTTTCTCCTGGTCTTTTTTCACTTGCATCTATTTCAGTTCTTATCCCAATTAAATTTAACTTTTCTTTTAATTTAGTTGCTTCTTTAATTATCTGGTTTTTATTTTTTGCATTAAAGATGGGAATTATTATTGTTTGAGTTGGAGCTATACAAAAGGGGAAAATTAATCCTTGATCATCTCCATGTGTTGATATTATAGAAGCTAATATCCTTGACATTGCAGGACCATATGCAGTTGTCCACAAGTATTCTTCTTCTCCTTTTATATTTTTGAATTTTGCGTCAAAAGCTTTTGAGAATTTTTGTCCCATTAAATGTGTAGAAGGTTGTTGTATTAATTTTCCATCTGGCATAAAAACATCTGAGCCTACTGTATATTCTGCCCCTGGAAATTTGTCCCACTGAGGCCTTTTTATAGCTAAGAAAGGAATCCCAAATTTTTGATGCATTATTTTTTCTGTTGTATGAATATCTTCTTGAACTTGATTTTCTGCTTCTTTTTTTGTTGCAAATGCATCGTGTGCTTCAATCCAGATAATCTCTCTAGTACGGATTAATGGTCGTGTAGCTTTTGTGTCAAAACGGAAAACAGAGCCTCTTTGATAAAGTTTCATTGGTAAGTCTCTATGACTTCGAATCCATAATTTAAACATAGGTGTGTATAAAGTTTCACTAGTAGGTCTTAGGGCTAATCTTTCTTTTCCTATTTCTTTTAACCAAAAAACTTCAGGAGTAAATCCTTGAACATGTGAAGATTCTTGTTTTAAATTTGCTTCTGGAATTACTAAAGGCATGAAGGTTGGTTTATGTCCTTTTTTTTGAAGCTCTTCCTCATATAATCTGAACATATTTTCTATAGTCATTGCAGCTAATGGTCTGAATACCATAAAGCCTTTAATGTCTAATCTAAGATCTATTAACTCTGCTTTTTCAAGGACTTGGCTAAACCATTCACTAAAGTTTTCCTCTTTTTTTACACTTAAACCTTCTTTTGATTTTTTGGTCATAAGAATTTAAGCAGAAATATCTATTTAAAATTAACTTATTTAATTTACAGAAGGTGAAATCTTAAGGTATAAAAACCTTTTTTACATCATACTTTTAATAAAAGAGTGTTCAAAGGCTCGTCGTTCAACGGACAGGACAACAGGTTTCGGCCCTGTAGATGAGGGTTCAATTCCCTCCGAGCCTATAAAGAGTGTGATAAATATGAAACAAGAAAAATCCAAATATAATAAAATTCTTTTAATAATTATCTTGATTTTTGTAATTTTAATTGTGGCTGTTTTAGTTGTTTTTTTTACAATGGACATTAATAACAAATATCCTGAATTAACCCAGGGTGAAATTGCAGAAGATTTTTGCATAGATAAGTGTGGGGATAATAATTATTACACATCATACAATAATTCTGATTATAATTTTATTAAATGTTCTTGTGTGGAATCTGCTCAATCTATAGGGGTTTTTGGGGGAATTCATGTGCAATCTACTTCCTTTTATTTTGATTCCCAAACTTTGGAAGAAATAAGTAAAGAGGAGGTTTTAGTAAGAATTGACGGTTAAAATGAAACAAGAGAATAAAAAATTTTGGGTAGCAACATCCATTCTTATTGGAACATGTATTGGAGCAGGTGTTTTAGGTATACCTTATGTTGCAGCACAAGCTGGCTTTTTTGTAGCTTTGGCTTATATTCTCTTAATTGGGGGGATTATCCTTCTTGTTAATTTGTATATGGGTGAGATTTCTTTAAGAACAAAAGGAAATCACCAACTTATAGGTTATACTGGGAAATATCTTGGAAAAAAAGGAAAAAGATTTATGGAGTTTGCAACACTTTTTGGTATTTATGCTGCAATTGTTGCGTATATGTTGGGTATTGGACAAAGTATTAGCTTTTTAGTTTTTGGAGATTCAAGTTATACTACTCTTTTTGGTATCTTATTTGGGGTGGGAATGTCAGGGTTATTGCGGAGAGGATTAAAAGCTTTGAAAAAATATGAAAAAATAGGGGTTTCAATTGTATTAGGATTACTTCTTTTGATAGTTATATTGTTTTTTAACAAAATAGAAATTATTAATATAGTATATTTTAATATTGGAAATATTCTCCTTCCTTTTGGAGTTATTTTATTTGCTTTAATGTCTTTTCACGCAATACCTGAGGTTGAGATTGTTTTAGGTAACAAAGAGAAATTAATGAAGAAGGTTTTAATTACTGGAACTTTGGTTTGCGTTATATTTTATATTTTATTTGCATTAGTTGTTGTTGGATTTAAAGGTACTGGAACTCCGGAGATAGCTACTTTAGCCTTAGGAACTATTTTTGTGTTTTTAGGTATATTTACAATGTTTACTTCTTGGTTTGCCTTAGGAAATGCATTAGAAACAAGTTTTATGTTTGATGAAAGAATGAAGAAGAAGAAAGCATGGATTTTCACATCTCTTACACCTCTTTTAATATTTTTATTTATTAGGTTTTTTGATTTTTTCTCATTTACTAGAATATTATCTATTGGAGGGGTTGTTTCAGGAGGGTTAGTAGCTATTTTAATTCTTTTAATGATTAAAAAAGCAAAGAAAGAAGGAAATAGAAAACCCGAATACTCAGTTCCTGTTAATTGGTTTGTAATTGGATTTTTAATTCTTATTTTTGTATTGGGTGTTATTAGGGAACTTTGGTTGGTTTTAGGATAGTTTTTTATATCTTCTAGGGTTTTATTTTATATGGCAGAACCAGGAGATTATGTTGAAATACATTTAATGAAAACAATTTATGAAGGAGTTCTTTTAGAAGTTCCTAAATCAGAAAAAGCTACTGTTTTATTAAAGCTAGATTCAGGATATAACATTGGATTTAATAAAAAAGATGTTTCTTATATTAGGGTTTTAAGAAAAGCAAAGGAGAAAACAGAAGAGGTAAAAGTTGAAAAGGATAGTAAAAAACCAAATATTGCAATGATTATTACTGGAGGTACAATTGCTGCTAGATTAAATCCCACAAAAGGAGGAGTTGATTGGCTTACAGACCCTGAAACTCTTTTCAAGTTTTATCCTGGTTTATTTGAAAAAGTGAATGTTTTGAAAGTTGAGGTTCCATTTATGAAAGCATCTGAGGATATGGATTTTAAAGACTGGCAGAAAATTGCAAAGGTTGTTGAAAAACTTTTGAATAATCAAAATATTAAAGGAGTTATAATAACACATGGAACAGATTTTTTACATTATACTTCTGCTGCTCTTTCATTTTTTCTTAGAGATTTAAGTAAACCTGTTGTTTTAACATATTCACAAAGAAGTATTGACAGAGCTTCTTCTGATGCAAATTTGAATTTACAATGTTCTGCTTTAGCTGCTATTTCTGATATGGCAGAAGTTATGATTGTTGGACATTCTTCTTCAAATGATGATTTTTGTTATGCAATGCCTGGGACAAAAGTAAGAAAATTGCATACTTCAAAAAGAGATGCATTTAAAGTTGTAAACTCAAAACCTTTTGCAAATATTTCTTCAGATACTATTTCTAAATTATCAGATTATAATGTTAGGAACAAGAACAAGGTAAAAACAGATTTGAAATTTGAAGATGCAGTTGCCTTGATTAAATTTTACCCTGGCCAAGATCCAGATATTTTAGATTATTATGTTAAGAAAAAATATAAGGGAATTGTTTTGGAGATGGGGGGGTTAGGGCATGTTGCAACAAAAAGAGCTACAAAGTCATGGACTAAAAAACTAAAAGAAGTTATTAATAAAGGATTAGTTGTTTGTTCAGTGGCTCAGGCAATTTATGGTCGATTAGATCCTTTAGTTTATTCTAATGGAAGAGAGATATTAGAAACAGGAGTTATTTATCTGGAAGATATGTTGGCTGAAACAGCTTTAGTTAAATTAGGTTGGGTTTTAGGACATAAAGATTGGAATGTTAAGGAAAAAATGTTGGAGAATATTTCTGGTGAGTTTAATAATAAGTTGGAGAATTAATTTTTATTTCTATAATTTTTTTGGTCTTCTTGATATTTCTTATTTTTTTGAGCTTCCAGCTTTCCCCAAAATCTTTCTGTCGCTCCTTCAGAAGTATCGTTCTCTCCTCCTTTTTCTGTACCTTCAATTATGGTTAGTTCTTGACGGGTATATTTTATATTTGGATTTTTTTCAAAACAATCTGGGACTATTTCTCTAGAATTGTGTTCAAGATCCATAATATTCTTAGGGGCTTATTTTTTATAAATTTTCCTATAAATTCGAAAAAAAGGGGTAAACATTTAAAAAGAGTTTCTAGCTTTAAAATGAACTCGAAAATGAAAAGTCTAAAATATTTAGTATTTGGAAGACCAACAAATGTAGAAGAAGCTATACATAAATTATCCAAAGATGTACTAGAAAGAGCAGATATTTTATTAGAACAAATACCTCCGAGAGAGATAAAAGTTAAATTAATTGCAAAATATGAAATAAGAACAAAATTTAATGGAAGAATTAGTTTTAATCAAACCCTTTCTGATTCTTATAGGCTTGATTCTATGTATAGAGGAGATTCAACAGAATTTCAAAACGCAATTAGATATTTAAAAAATCAAGTAGATGCTTTAAAAAAAGAAGGAGTTAAAGTTAATGTTTATGTTCCTAAATTAGGGAAGAAGTTATCTGAAAGAGATTTTAAAATTATCTTAGAAGAATAATTATTTTCTATGTCTTCTCATTAATAAGCTTTTTATCTCTTGAATTTCCTTTTCTGCTTTTTTATTTATTTTATAGTCACTTTCTGCCTTGATTCTATCTCTTTGAGTTTGTCTATTTTGACTCATTAATATTATTGGGGCTTGAATAGCTGCAAGACAAGATAATACTAAGTTTAAAAGAATAAATGGATAAGGGTCCCAAGGATTTCCTAAATTATATTGAATAAGCAATCTTATATTTACAAACATCCATAAAGCAATAAAGATAAGAAAACTAATTATGAAAGCCCAACTACCTGCTGCTTTTGTTAGACCATCTGATGCTCTTTGTCCAATGGTCCTAGAACCAAAAATAGGGCGATTTTCAGAATTTCTTATTATAACCTCTTTCTTCACACTCTTTTTCTTCATGTTTATATAAAAAAATTAAAAGTTATAAATGTTATCACTCTTATTATATGACAGTTGTGACTCTCTAGGAGTTACACATGGAAAGGTTTAAATATTGTTTTTAAGTCTTTAGATTATGGAAGGACATAAACCGCATTCATTAGAATACTTGCCTGTTTTTATTAATAGTGAAAACTCTTTTTTCCATTATACTTGTAATGCTCCTTCTAATAAGATACTAAATGCGAATAATATAGTGGTAAAAGGAAATGATTTTGGGTGTGTAAATTTTAAAGAGGTTCTGAAGATTCCTCTTGGTTTATATCTTAAAAAAGGATTTTCTAAATTTGTCAATAAAGATATCCTTATTCTTAACCTTGAAAAATTGTTAAGAGATTTAAGATGAAAATCTACTATTTCTCAAAAGCACATTTTACGGACAACTACTTCTTAGATTCTGGAAGGAATTTTGGAGATAACAGAAAAGATTTGGGTTCAGGAGATTTTAGTAAGGTATTAAATTCTTTAAAGAAAGAGTTAAACTTTAAGAGGAAAAGTCTTTTTTATCTTGTAACTTGCGAGAGCAATAAAACTGTTGAAGAAGGGTTAATTCCTTATCTAAAAAAACTTTTTAAGGATTCTAAAATCTCCTTAGAAAAATTATCTTTTTCAGAACTTAATTGACACTAGTTTTAAATAATCTATTCTTCTTTTTCTTATATGCCTGAAATTGATTATAAGAAACTGAAATTTAAATCTGGATTAGAAATTCATCAGCAATTAGATACTTCTAAATTATTTTGTAATTGTCCTAGTTTATTAAGAAGTGAAGAACCAGATTTTGTTATTAAGAGAAAACTTCATGCTGTTGCAGGAGAAGCTGGAAGTGTTGATGTGGCTGCAGAATATCAAGCAGCTTTAGATAAAGAGTTTGTTTATCAAGGATATGATACTACTTGTTTAGTTGAATTAGATGAAGAGCCACCACATGAAATTAATAAAGATTCTTTGAAGATAGCTATTCAAATTGCCTTGTTAATGAATATGAAAATTATTCCTCTTACACAAATTATGAGGAAAACTGTTATTGATGGTTCAAATACTTCTGGTTTTCAGAGAACTGTTTTAATTGCTATAAAAGGGCATATAGAAACCACTAAAGGAAAAGTTGGAATTGAATCTTTATTGTTAGAAGAAGATGCTGCTAGAATTGTTAAAAGAGAAGAAGGCAAAGAAATCTATAGGTTAGATAGATTAGGAATACCTTTAGTTGAAATTGTAACTGCCCCTGATATTAAAGATGCTGAACATGCAAAAGAAGTGGCATTACAAATTGGAGATATTTTGAGAAGTTGTAAGGTTAAAAGGGGAATTGGAACAATTAGACAAGATGTTAATATTTCTATTAGAGATGAGAATAGAGTTGAGATAAAAGGAATGCAAAATATGGATATTTTTGTTAAAGCAATTGATAATGAAATAGAAAGACAGAGGGATTTATCTGATACTAAAAAACCAACAGACATGGAAGTTAGAAATGTTTTACCTGATGCAAGTTCTAAATTTATGAGACCTCTTCCAGGAAGTGCAAGAATGTATCCTGAAACAGATTTACCTATATTAAAAATTTCTAGAGATTTAATTAATGAAGCTAAGAGAGATATTCCTAAATTAAAGAAAGATATTGAAAAAGATTTAGATAAATTAGGATTAAATAAGGATATGATTAGGTTATTGTTTAAACAAAATAAATTTGAAGAATTTAAAGCACTTTTGAATGTAATTAATAAGCCTTTGTTAATAGGTAAGGTTCTTTTAATGTATCCTAGAGAAATTGCAGCAAGAAGTAAAAAAGATTTAAGTGAAGTAGAAGAGATTTTAGATTCTCATTTTGAATCTGTTTTATTGGATTTTAAAAAAGGAAAAATATCAGAAGGCCAGATTAAATCTGTTTTAGAGAAAATTGTAAAGGGAGAGAAATTTGAAGCTCCTGAAGTAGATCTTTCTAAGGTTGAAGAGAGAATCATAAAGATAATAAAAGATAAACCAGGATTATCTGATAAGGCTTACATGGGATTAGTTATGAAAGAATTCCAAGGAAAGATAGGTGGAAGAGAAGCAATGGAGATAATTGAGAAGCATTTAAAATAATAAGATTAATAAATTGTCTTTCTCTATATGTTTTATGTTAAGAACTCATAATCTTGGCGAAATTAATGAAAAACTTGCTGGGAAAAAAGTAAATCTTTGTGGTTGGATTGATTCTATTAGATATTTTAAATCAATGGTCTTTATTGTTTTGAGAGATAGATATGGAAAAGTTCAATGTATTATCCCAAATAGTTCTAAGGGGTTTGAAGATGCTAAAAAACTTACACTAGAATCTTCTATTAAAATTAATGGAGAAGTTAAATCTCGGCCCAAAGGACAAGAAAATAAAAAGATGGGCAAGCAAGGAGGGGTTGAGGTTAGTGTTTCTGAGCTAGAGATATTTAATTTATGTCCTAAAATGCCTTTTGATTTAAAAGCAGAAAATACAGAAGATATAAGACTTGAAAACAGATTTTTAGATTTAAGAACAGATAGAATGCAAAAGAATATATTCTTGCGTGGCAAGATTACTTCTGCTGTTTTAGAGTTTTTTGAAAAAGAAGATTTTGTTTATATAGAGACTCCTATTTTGGGAAAATCAACTCCAGAGGGTGCGCGTGATTTTTTAGTTCCTTCTAGAAAAGAAAAAGGAAAGGTTTATGCTTTGCCTCAAAGCCCTCAAATCTTTAAACAATTATCACAAGTTGCAGGATTTGATAAATATATTCAGATTGCAAGATGTTTTAGAGATGAAGATTCACGTAAAGATAGGCAACCAGAATTTACCCAGATAGATATTGAGATGAGTTTTATAGAGGAGAAAGATATTATAGATGTAACTGAAAGAATGTTAAAACATGTTTTTAAGAAAGTTTTAGATAAGGATATTAAAACACCTTTTAAAAGAATTACTTATGAAGAAGCAATGAAAAAATATGGTGTAGATAATCCAGATTTAAGGAAAGATAAAAAGGATATAAATGAATTTGCTTTTTGCTGGGTTCTTGATTTTCCAACTTTTGAGTATTCAAAAGAAGATAAAAGATACAAATCAGTTCACCATCCTTTTACAGCTCCTCTTCTTGGCAAAAAAGGAAAGTTGGATTTTAATGAAAAGTCAAAGTCAAAAGCTTATGATATTGTTTTAAATGGTTCTGAAATTGGTGGAGGAAGTATTAGAATTCATGATTCAGAAGTTCAGTCAAAAGTATTTGATATTTTGAAGATTTCTAAAGCAGAGGCAAAAAGTAAATTTGGTTTTTTACTTAACGCACTTCAATTTGGAGCACCGCCTCATGGAGGTATTGCATTGGGAATGGATAGATTAGTTCAATTAATGGTTGGAGAAGAAAATATAAGAGAAGTAATTGCTTTTCCTAAGAACAAGGAAGCAAAAGATTTAATGATGGATTCTCCTTCTGATATTTACAAGGAACAACTAGATGAAGTTGGGTTGGGGTTTAAGAAATTTAATAAGAATAAGAAAAATAATAACTAGAAATAGTTCATTTTCTTTAAAAAATGAAATACATAAATTTACAAGATATATTGCAACCAGGACAAAATTATATCTTAGATTATGCTAGAGAGTTTGGAAAAGAGATTCAAGCAGTAAAACATGATAAAGCAACTAATACTTGTTTTGAAAAAGCAGATTTAATTAATTTTGATCCAATGCAAGTTGTTAAATCTGTTTATCTTTGGGATAATAATGGGAAGTTTTATGGATTTGTTGCTCCAGAATTAGGAACTAGGGAGAGGCCTTTGAAATTTGATGAGCCTTTAATTAAGAGAATTTTTAGAGAGGATAAGATTCAAGCAAAAAAGCTAATGGGTCTTAGAAATTCTTTTTCTCCTACTGGTATGGAGCATGGAACTTTTACTCCTTTTGTTCCCGATTATTACTTTGATGGAGATGGTTTTACTGGCACTTTAGATAGAATTTATGTTTATGGTTCTCAAGAGTTAAATGGAAAAAAAGCTGATATTTCTATTGGAGGATTTGGTGAAGAATCTCATAAAATTTCTGTTCTCTTAAATTATGAAGATATTTATGAAGGTTTAAATTGGAAGTTTCCTGGAAAAATTGAAAAATTTAATCTTTAATAAACATTTAAATAATTCCAAAGTCTATTATTAAAATGACAAAGTTTATTTCAATTCAAGAGGCGATAAATAAGGGCAAAGGGAAGGTGGCAGTTAGGGGCTGGATTTATAGAGAGAGAGGTTCGAATAAATTGAGGTTTTTGGTTTTAAGAGATTCTACAAATCTTCTCCAGTGTGTTTTAGATAGGAAGAAATTTGAAAAACAGTGGGATGAGATTGATAAGTTACAAGTAGAAGCATCTGTGGAGATTGAAGGAACAATCAAAGCAGATAAACGTGCACCTACAGGTTATGAAATATCTGTTGATAAATTAAATATTGTGGGAATATCAAATGGATTCCCAATTCAAAAAGATTTGAATGAGGAGTTGCTAGGGGATAGAAGACATTTGTGGTTGAGAAGTAGAAAGATGATTTCTAGTTTAAAGATTAGATCTACTGTTCTTTTTGCTTTTCACGAACTTATGCGGAAAAAAGGATTTACAGAAATAGAAGCTCCTTCTTTAAGTGGGGCTACTAGTGAAGGGGGTTCTGAAACTTTTGAATTAAAGTATTTTGGGAAAAAAGCATATTTAACTCAATCATGGCAATTTTATGCTGAGAATTTTATTAATGCTGTAGAAAAAGCATATGCAATTGCTCCTAGTTTTAGGGCAGAGAAATCTAAAACACCTTGGCATGTAACTGAATTCTGGCATTTTGAACTTGAAGGAGCTTGGATGAATTTAAAAGATGATATGGATATTGCAGAAGAATGCATTATTTATGCTATTGATAAAGTTTTAAAAGAAAATAAAGTAGAACTTGAAACTTTAGGAGCAGATATTCCTATGCTTAAGCAGGTTAAAGCTGGGTTTAAAAGAATAACTTATGAAGAAGCAATTAAGAAATTAAAAGAAAAAGGCCATAAGATAAAACATGGTGATGAGTTTGGAGCTCATGAAGAAAGAGGATTGGCTAAATATTATGGAGATAAATTTGTTTTTGTTACTAATTATCCTTTAACACTTTTGAAGTTTTATCATGGAGAGGATTTAAAAAAACCTGGAACAGGAACTAATTTTAATCTTTTGGCTCCAAGTATAGGAGAATTAGTTGATGGTTCACAAAGAGAACCTAGTTTAGAGAAAATTCAAGAAAGATTAAAAAAAGCTAAGATGGACTTGGGAGCTTCTGATTGGTATTTAGATTCTAGAAGATATGGAAGTGTTCCTCACGCCGGGTTTGGTTTAGGTGTTGAAAGATTTGTTGCTTGGATTTGTGGATTTGACACAATTAAAGACGCAATTCCTTTTCCAAGAACTCCAAATAGGCTTAATCCTTAACGTCTTTTTACATTAGGAATAGCACAATTAGAACAGAGGACCTTCATAGTTTTTGTGTTAGGGTCTCGAATATATTTCGCATAGATAGGATCTATGGCTTTTTTACAATTTGCACACCTTTTTCCTTGATCTACTAAAGCTTGTCTTCTTTCAGATAATGGAAGTTTTATATCAATCTTTTTTATTTTGTTAGATTTAATTGCTTTCATATAATTATTTAAGTCATTATTTTGTGTCATGCTAGGACACTACAAAGATGTAGTTTTTAAATCTTTTGTAGGTTTTTTCTTAATTCTTGAGTGTAAATTCATCTTTAAAAGCCAAATAGATAGTTGTTTTTTATCTAAAATGGAGGATAATACAATGGAAGAAGAAAATGAAGAGTCTGGAGATGATGAAGAAGGTCAAGAAGACGAAGAATAAATCTTTTATTTTTTTATTTCTTTTTTTATTTTATTGGTTAGATTTTTAAATTGAGGGTTCTTCTTGGAATTAGGAAAAATGAAAAACGAACTCAAGACATTCCGTGGGAAAATAGATAAAATTGATAATAAAATTCTCGCTCTTTTAGAAAAGAGATTTGGGTTTGCAGGAAAGATTAAAAAATATAAGCTAAAGAATCACCTTCCAATAGAAGATAAGAAAAGAGAGAAAGAGATTCTTGCGTCAAAGATTAAAAAAGCCTCTCTTTCAGATAATTTTACTAGAAAACTTTTTAATTTGATTTTTGATGAGTCTAAAAGGATTCAGAGAGATATTGATTAACTTTAAAAATTGGGGGTTCTTTGAGATTTTATGATAGATATTGTTATTTCAAATCCTGAGAAATTAGAGCATGCAAAGAAGACAATTTTAGAACAAGGAAAGGAGAAAATTCATGTTCTTGCTGATTTTGACAGAACATTAACAAAAGTATTTGTAAATGGCAAAAAATACCCTTCAATTATATCTGTTCTTAGAGATGAAGATTATTTGAGTCCTGAATATTCTGAAAAAGCAAAAGCATTAGCTAGCAAATATCATCCAATAGAAATTGATTCTACTATTCCAATTGAAGAAAAGAAAAAGGCTATGTATAAATGGTGGACTCAACATTTTGATTTACTAATAAAATCTGGATTAAATAAAAATCATTTGGAAAGAGTTGTTAATGAAGGAAATATTCAATTTAGAAAAGGGACTCCTGAATTTCTTGATTTTTTAAATGAAAATAAAATTCCTTTGATTATTATGTCATCAGCAGGATTAGGTGGAGATTCAATTTCAATGTATCTTGAAAAGCAAGGAAAATTGTATGATAATATTTCTATTATCTCTAATTCATATGAATGGGATTCAGATGGAAATGCAATTGGGGTGAAAGAACCAATTATACATGTTATGAATAAAGATGAAACAGCAATTAAAGATTATGAAGCATTTGAGTTAATAAAAGATAGAAAAAATGTTTTGTTGTTGGGAGATAGTTTAGGGGATCTTGGCATGATAACAGGTTTTGAATATGATAATCTAATTAAGATTGGATTTTTAAATGAGGAAATAAATGAAAATCTTGAACAATATAAAGAGAATTTTGACATTATATTATTAAATGATACCAATTTGAATTATGTGAATGAGTTAGTAAGAGAAGTTATAAAATGAACATCAATGGAGTTGAATTAAGGTGGCTTGGGCATTCTGGGTTTTTAATAAAAAATTCCAAAACAATCTATATAGACCCTTATAATATTAAGGAAGATTCTGAAAAAGCAGATATTATTTTATTAACCCACAGCCATTATGATCATTGTAGTGTTGCAGATATTGAGAAGATTGTTCAAGAAGGAACAAAGATTATCTCGCCTGCAGATTGTCAAAGTAAGATTACTAGGTTTGATGTGCCTATTGAGATGCATGTTATTGAAGCAGGACAAGAAGTTGATTTTGGGAATATTAAGATTTCTGTTTTACCTGCTTATAATACTGATAAGCCTTTCCATTCTCAAGATGAAGGATGGGTGGGATATTTAATCAAGATGAAGGGAGTTATAGTTTATCATGCAGGAGATACAGATGTTATACCTGAGATGCAGAAATTAACAGGTCATAATAAGTCAGGTAAAGAGTTTGTAGCGCTTTTACCTATTGGAGGCAGATTTACCATGAGTGTTGAAGAAGCTGTTGAAGCTGCCAAGATCATAAAACCAACCTTGGCTGTTCCAATGCATTATGCAAGTATAATAGGAAGTGAAGCAGATGCAAAAGAGTTTGTTGAACTTTGCAAGGAAGAAGGAATAAATGCCCAGATTATTGAGAAGAGCTAAAATGCCTCAAGATATATTTCTACGTGAAAAAGTGAATTCGCAAAAACAAACAACTGAAAAGCTTTTTGCTCAAAGAAAAAAAGATACTTTTTCTAAAAAAGATAAATCTCATATTGGAAAGTGGGATGAGAAGATTAGAGGTTTGTGTGAGAAAATCAATAAATCTAGCAGATATTATACTACTTCTTCTTGTTCTGGAAGAATTATTATAATTGCTGATCAAGATAAAAAAGCAAAAGATTTATTTCTTAAGCGATATCACGATCTAATAAACTTCGAACAACTAAAAAAAGACCTAGAGGAAGTTTCTAAGAAATCTAAGGGGCTAATTAAGTTTAAATTAGATCCATGTGCACTTCATGTTGTTTGTAAAAGCTTAGAGGATGCTAATGAATTGTATTCTAAAGCAAAATTAGCTGGTTGGAAAAAATCAGGAATTATTGCAATAGATAAAAGATATGTTGTTGAGTTAACTAGCACAGAAAGATTAGAGTTTCCAATAATTGACAAGGGCAAAATTCTTGTGGGTGATGAATTTTTAAAGATTCTTGTTAAAAGAGCAGATGAGAAATTAAAAAAGACTTGGGAAAAGATAAAATCCTTAGAAAATCAATAATTAATACTCCTTTTATAACACCAAAATTTATTTATGCCTCATAAGAAGCCATGAATTTCGGCGTAAACAAATTTCTTGGTTGTTCTGAACTATCGAAATTTATTTAAAGAATTATCTACTAATATTCTCATATATTAATTATTCAAATTGAGAGTTTGGTAATTAATGAGTAATATGGAGGTGATTTCCCCTTTTTTTCTTAACAATAGTTGGAAACTTAACAACTATATAAGCTTTTCGTAGAAAAGTTAACATAAAATGATAAGGAGGTTAAAAAAAAGATGGTATTAGATTTTGCAAAAGAGGCAATACAAAATACAGCAACACATAGTATTAACTTTGATGAACTTAGAGCTGGAAAAGCAAATATTAAAGTTATCGGCGTTGGTGGTATGGGTTGTAATGCAATAACATGGCTCTTTAACAAAGGTATTAATGGCGCTTCAATCTACGCAGCAAATACAGATGCTTTGCACTTAAGTGTTACAAAAGCAGATGAAAAGATTTTGATTGGTAAGGAATTGACTCGTGGATTAGGTTGTGGTGGAGCTCCTCAAAGGGGTAGAGAAGCTGCAAAAGAAGCAATAGTTGATATTAAGAAGATGGTAGGTGGAGCAGATATGGTTTTTGTAGTCGCAGGAATGGGTGGCGGAACAGGAACAGGCGCAGCGCCAGTAATTTCTCAACTTGCTAAAGAAACTGGAGCAGTTGTTATTGGAGTAGTAACTATGCCTTTTGAATCAGAAAAAGCAAGAATCGACAAAGCTGAATTTGGTTTACAAGAACTTAGAGATATGACAGATACATGTATAGTTCTTGACAATAATAGACTTGTTGATATTGCAGGACAATTACCTATTGAGCAGGCTTTTGCAGTTGCAAACGAACTTGTGAGCACTATGGTTAAAGGAATTGTTGAAACAATTACACTTCCGAGTTTAATTAACTTGGATTATGCAGATGTTTCGTCAATTATGAAAAATGGTGGTGTTTCAGTTATTGGTATTGGAGAAGCAGATACGCAAGATAAAGTTATGGAAGCAGTAAAGCAAGCCCTTACACATCCTCTACTTGACGTGGATTATCGAGGTGCTAGCGGAGCTTTAATTCATGTTACTTGTGGACCTGACTTAAAATTAGAAGAGTTTGATACAATAGGAAGAGCAGTTTCTGAGAATTTGAATCCAGAAGCACAGGTTATTATTGGAGCTAGAATTAGTAAAGAGTTTACTGGGAAAGTTAGAGTAATAACTATTATGACAGGAGTTTCATCTCCATATGTGCTTGGAAGAAATCGTGAAGAACAATCTCTTCCTGTGTCAAGGGAAATGTCTGATTTAGGTATAGAAGTTTTAAGATAAATTTTTTATTCTTGCCTTTTCTTTTGGGGGAAGGAAAGGCAAGTTTTTAGTAAAGTTTTTATATTGTTATTTATTTAATTATTTAATAAAGAGAGGTAAATATGGCAAAAATACAAAGGTTTAAGGTAATGAATCTAGCTTGTTTTTTAGGTTTGTTTGGTGTTTTTATGGGCCTTTTATTTGGGATAATTATGTTTGTTCTAACTAGTTTTGTAGGGGTTTCAGCAGGAAGCGGTTTAGCAGAGACAATATATAATAAAATTGCAGGATGGATGTATCTTCTTCTTTCACCTTTAATAGGAGGTATTCTTTATTTCCTACTAGGATTAATTGTAGCACTTATAATTAATTTAATATTAAAGATAATTAAAGGATTAGAGTTAGATATTGATTTAACAGAATCAACAACCTCTGTAGATAAAACAGTAAAATCAATCTCTACAAAACCTGCGAATACAATAAAATCTCTAACATCTGTTAAGAATTCTAAGAATCCTCTTGCAGTACATCCTTTAAAGTCAACTAAGGATTCAAGTCCAATTTCTCAAATGACAAATTCAAAAACAACACAAAAGATTGCTCCTAAAACATCTGTCAAACCAGCAATTTAGAATTATTTTTTATATTCTGGTTTTCCAATTTTGTTACCATCTATCTTTCTAACTTCTTTCATTTGGGTGTTTTTGTAAGTATTAAAATATAAAGAATTGTCTAAGTCTGAT
>Ga0268285_1000682_pt1 | contig 18816 bp, 19 predicted proteins | sample saktaG_2_FD_190144 | JGI IMG/M metagenome (GOLD analysis project Ga0268285, IMG submission 190144) | Saline water microbial communities from Sakinaw Lake, British Columbia, Canada - sak_2013_06_06_120m | ecosystem: Environmental > Aquatic > Non-marine Saline and Alkaline > Saline ... | reverse complement strand
CAAAGTCCTTTCCCGAAGCCGTTCCTATGATGAAAATAAGGAGACAGGCGAATGCAATAGCAGCTCCGACTATAGCTGAAAAATGAGCCAATCTTTTTTGATAAGGAGTTTTTTGCTCTTTTGCCTCCTTTATCATCATGGTTATCTTTCCCACTTCGGTGCGAATACCCGTTTCGGTAACTACCACTTTCGCTTTTCCATCCTCTGCAACCGTTCCCATATAGACCATATTATCTCTTTCAGCAAGAGTAGTTTCTTCGGGCAAAATAACATCCTTCTTTTCAGCAGAAAGCCATTCTCCGGTTAAGGCCATTTCATTTGTTTTCAGATTGTAAGATTTAATTATTCTTCCGTCAGCAGGCACCTTATCTCCGGGACTCAGAATAAAAACATCGCCGGGAACTAAATCCAGCGAGTCAACAACCTTAATATTGCCCCCCCTTATAACTTTGGCCTCATGCTTTACTGCTTTCTTAAGGAGTTTTAAAGCATTGGAAGCTTTGTTTTCTTGAAGAAACCCGACAAAAGTATTAACAAATACAGACCCGGCGATAACAATAAAGTCGGTATATTCTTTTAAAAACAGAGTAACTGCGGCTGCTATAATTAGAATATAAACAAAAGGACTTTTAAATTGTTCTAAAAATATCCCAAACCTGGAAAATTCTTTTGCTTGGGAAAATTCATTAAAGCCGTGTTCTTTCCTTCTCTTTCTCACCTCTTCCCCGCTAAGCCCTTTTTCAAAATCTGAGTTCAGTATCTTTAATGCTTTTTTCGCAGAAACAGAATAGTATTTTGCCTCCATGTTATTCTATTTTAACCTGCCCTTAAAATAAAGACAACGTTATAAATAGGAACAGGTTGGCACTAAGAATCTTTTTCTTATTACTGCCGACCTGATTTTAAAAACTTAGACATTCTCTAACATCTTATTTATATATATCTTTCTATAATATCTTGCTTTTTTTCACATCATCTTTTGGCATCTGTTAAAAGAATTGTGATCTTTTTAGAAATGAAAGACCCCGAGTAGAAATTTGTTTTCTACAAGGGGCCAATACTTTTTTTAGGATTTTAATTCCCATTCAAATTTCCATATTCCCTCCAAATATGGAAATATCTTCTCTTCCCAGAAAGAAAATGATAGATCATCTAAGCAACGGTATCCTGTATTTTCCATAACTACTGCAAATTTTCTCACCGCTTCTTCTTTCACTTTGAATAAGTAGGGTGGATGAAGTTTAGAAAGAACATTTGCTGCTGCTATTGCTGCTCCTTTTACATCTTCCTTATCTCGAAGATGAGAAACTCTCCAAACTGTCCAGATAATAAATGCCACTCTATTCTTGACGAGTTTTGGCATCTTTTTCTTTGGATCGAACGGAAATAGAAATGGCTTTAGATGTTGGTATTTCTTCCACATGGTATTTAGTTGCACTATCTCGTTAAAGGTTAGAAAATCGTCGCTTTCCTTATTGATATAAGCTTTTACTTTCTTATCTATCGCCTGAATAAACAAGTGTTCCCTATAATCTAAGGAATCTAATGCATACTTCTTAAGCTTTTCTAATTCTCCAGGCCCTTGCAAACAAGACACATTTCTCATGTTACTTTCACCTCCTTTATATTTCTTTCTTCTTTATATTAATGCCTATTGTGACAGATAACTAAACGTTTGCAGATGAAACGTCCAAATATCTATCACAATAACAAAGCTTCATTTTAATGAACTATATCATATTATACATCCGTTCTTAGAATTGTCAAATATAATCGAGGCAAATTTTAAAAAAAATAAAAAACAAGGCAATGTAAAAACCTTGTTTAAGTGTGGCCCTATCGGGAATCGAACCCGAGTTACCACTGTGAGAGAGTGGCGTCCTAACCCCTAGACGATAGGGCCCTTTTCCTGAAGATAAATTTCTTCAACAATCTTATTCATATCCATTTCCGCAGAACCGTCAATTAAGATTATATCACCTTTCTTTATCTTGTTCTGAAGTTCTAATTTTCCTTGCTCAATTGTATCAAATTGAAAGATTTTTTCAAACCCCATTCCCTTTTTGAGAGCTCCTTGAGCAATAAACTTTGCCCTTAATCCAAAAGTAAACAACAAGTCAGCGTTACCGGCTACCTTTTCTCCTATTGTTTCATGAGCTTCAATTGTATATTTCCCAATACCTATAACATCGCCCAGTACGGCAATCTTGCGTCCTTCAACCGGAATCTTTCCTAAAATCTCTATCGCTTCGATCATAGAAAGCGCTGTAGATGACTTGCAATCGTCAAGAATTAAAGAGTTTTTGATTCCCTTGATTAATCTCATTTTCCCCGGAACACTGCTATATGATTTTAAAGCTTCTGACACCTTAATTGAATTAAAATCCAATAATCCGCCAACTGCAAAGGCACCCAAGGCCGCATAAATCTGTTCTTTGCCGAAAAGCCCTTTTAACCATATGGGAATCATATTTCCTTGATAATTTAATTTAAAATTCGTTCCTAAAGAGGGAAACTCCGTTAAAACCACGTCTCCAGCTTTAAAATCAGCCGAGTTCTGAAATCCAAAAGTAATACTATGAACATTGGAAATGTTTTTGATCTCCCGCACCGTTTCATCATCAAAATTTAAAATTAGATAACCGAAAGAAGGAATGCTTTCGGCAAGTTCCCTTAAACTTTTCGTTTCTTCTATATCCGAAGCAAAGAAGTCCCTGTCGGACGGTATCTCTCCAATATTGGTAGCAAGCACCATCGGCAAGCTTGATTTCTTCACAATCCATTTCAGGTCATTAATCTCACTGAGATCTGACTCAATTAACAGAATCTTATTCTTGAAAAAAAGATTAAGACCGACGCATTTTCTCTGGGCATTCTTCTTCATGCAGAGAATAGGCAGAGAGAAATGGTCTAAAAAGCGAAAGACCGCCTCCCCTGCTGTTTCATAAGATTTACCGGTGATGATTATAACTTTCGGTTTCTTTATCGAGAATATGATTTTAGAAAATAAATTTAGCATATATGAAATATTAATAATCCGGAGGGATTTCTAAGTAATCAATGATATATTTCGCCAGGTCATGGAATATGGGAACAGCTGAATATTCAGCTGTCTTGGTTTCGGGATTATCAAGCTTTACCAAAACAAGGAACTTAGGATTAAAAGCTGGCGCATATCCAATAAAAGTCTGCCAGGTTTTTTCAGAATATCCTTTTTTATCCTCTCCCAAGGCAGCATAGGAAATCTGAGCCGTCCCCGTCTTTCCTGCAACGTAATAACCGGGAACCTGGGCTCCTTTTGCAAAACCATTTTTCACAACACTCACAAGCATAGCTGTAATTTTTGAAGAAGTAACGGGAAGGATTACGTTCTCTGCAATTACTTTTTCTTTTGTCTCAATTATTTCACCATCATTTATTATTTTCTCAACTATGTATGGCTTTACCATTTTCCCCCCATTAGCAAGCACGCAAAAGGCTCTGGCTAACTGAAGCGGGGTCATCTCAATCCCTTGACCAAAACTGGCAGTGGCAAAATTAACTTCATATCCTTTTTTAAACTCTTCGTTGGAAGAAAATGATTCTCCGGGCAAATCAATTTCGGTTCGTTCAAAAATTCTAAAATTCTCAACATACTTCAAAAAGTTCTCATGCCCAAGCTCGCCCTCTGCAAATACCGCTCCGGTGTTAATCGACTTCTCCAAAACCTCTGTCATTGATATATCGCCCGGATATATTCTTTGATCATAGTTGTAAATAGGCCATCCTCCTATCATTACCATGCCGGAATCTTCATATGTTGTCTGAGGAGTAACTTTGCCTTCGTTAATAGCGGAAGACATCGTAATTGCCTTAAAAACAGAACCCGGTTCAAAAAGATCTTGAATAGCCCCGTTCTTAAAAATACCCAGTTCTTCTGATGAATACGAGTTGGGATTAAATCTTGGGAAGTTGGCCATTGCTATAATCTTTCCGGAAAATGGTTCTATCACTATAATCTGCCCTTTTTCAATATTAAGGTTCTCGTGGGCCGATTCTAAAAGTTTTTCCGCTTGAAACTGGATATTGTAATCTATCGTTAGAACCAGATCGGCTCCGTGCAAATCTTGCATGTTCGAACTGAAAAGATATCCCCCCGGACCCTTTTCCCTTCCAAAGAAGCGCTCTTGGGAATCCAGATAGCTGTTATAGTTTTCTTCAACGCCGTACTGGCCCACACCATCTTTATTAACAAACCCTATCAAATGGGAAGCAAAATCCTGATAAGGATATTCCCTGATTTTCTGTTCCGATACGCTGATCCCGAGGATGTCGAGCTCCTTTAATTTTTCTTGCTCTTCTCCGCCCAAGTCCTCTTTTAAAATGATAAAGTTTGTCTTTGTGTTTTCAAACTTTTCTGAAAGTTCTTCTCTGTCAATATTCAAAACTTCGCTTAGGGTTTCTATTGTCTTTTCTTTGTCTTTTATTTTCTCTAAAGAGACAAAGCAGAACTTCCCTTCTTTATTCGCTGCAATCGGGTACAACTGCTCATCTTTATTCTGAAGAAAAATCTTTCCCCTGTCCCCTTTCGCTTTAAAAAAGATATTATGCTGACCCTGTGCTAAAGCGCTGTAAAAATCATGTTTTAAAATTTGAAGAAAAGCTAAGCGACTAATAATAGCCGCTGTAAACAATATTAAAAAAAATAATATTAAATAGTTTCTACTATTTTTCATAAAAATTCCAAACTTTATTTTGCAACCATAATACTTCCCGGCACTCGGATGTAATGGACGCTTTCCATCTTTTCGAACTGGGTTTCCCTGACCAATTTTTCCACATTATACAAAGAGTTTTTTTCCAAGAAGCTAATTTCCATAAGTCTGTTTTCTCGAGAAATCTCAGAGATTTTTCTTTCAAGATTCTGAACTAAATATTGTTCTGAAATCATTTTCCCGATCTGAAGAATACAAAAAGAAACAATAAAAACAAACGAAATAAAGGTGAATATCCAAACAATTTTTAGATTTTCCAATAAGCTTGAGCGGTAAGCGTAAGTTTTTCTCATGTTTTTAATATTGCTCTAAGTTTAGCTGACCTTGCTCGACGATTAGATTCTATTTCTTCTTGCAAAGGCCTTATGGGCTTTTTTGTTAAGATTTTAAAGAAACCTTCTTTTGATTGTTCTCTGAATAAGTTTTTAACGATTCTATCTTCCAGAGAATGAAAAGATATTACCACTATCCTTCCCCCCGGAGATAAAATTCCAAAAGATTGCATTAAAGCTTGCTTGATTTTATCCAATTCGTCATTTACCGCAATTCTTAAAGCTTGAAAGGTTCTCGTAGCAAAATGAATTCTCTTATGGTGATAGTGATAAGGAGTTGCTCTCCTTATTGCCTCTCTTAATTCAAACGTCGTTCTGAAAGGTTTCATCTTTCTCTCTTTTACTATCTGACAAGCTATTCTTCCGGCAAACCTTTCTTCTCCGTAGTCTTTCAGAATCTTCTTTATTTCTTCTGAAGAATACTGATTAAGTATATTTTCTGCAGTCAGAGAATTTTCCAAACTATATCTCATGTCCAAAGGTTCGTCTGCCATAAAAGAAAATCCTTTCTTGCTTTCCTCTATATGCCAGCTTGACATTCCAAGATCAAACAATATTCCTTTGACGTCTTTGAAATCCTTTTCTTTTATAATCTCTCCTAATTTATTAAAGGTGCTGTGAACCGGAACTAATCTTTTGCTAATTTCCCCGCTTCCTATTTTCTTCTTAAATTTATCTACAAGGATTTGGGTTGCATCAATGGCTAATACTTGTCCCTCAGGACCGGTTCTTTCTAAAATGGCAAACGTATGTCCTCCTTCCCCCAAAGTGCAGTCAATAAAGTTTTCATTCTTTTGAGGGTCCAAATATTCAAGAACTTCTTTTTTTAAAACAGGAATGTGCACGTTTTTTTACAATTATATCCCGAGTTTTTGAGCCATATCATTTACAGTCTTTTCCATCTTTTCTTTGTATTCAGCCCATCTCTTCTCATCCCAGATTTCTATCTTGTTTGAAAGTCCTATCACAACTACATTTTTTTTAAGAAAAGCATATTTTCTCAAATGATCGGGAAGCAGAATTCTTCCAAGCTTGTCAATTTCAACATCGGTCGCACCGGAAAACATAATCCTTGTAAAACCCCTGGCATCTGCCTGGCCCGTGGGCAAACTCTCAAGCTTTTTTGTCATCTCATTCCATTGCTCGGGCGGATAGATTATGAGACAATTATCCAAACCGCGCGTAACAACCGCTTTTTTGCTTAGAATTTTTCTAAATTTAGAAGGTATTGCTATCCTTCTTTTCTGATCAATTGTATGACTACATTCTCCAATAAACATATAAGTTATCCACTAAAAGAGGTAGTTTTCCCCACACTTATCCACAATTAACCTCTCTGTTACCAGAATATCCCACTTTACATTCCCAGTCAACCATTCTGAAACACCTTCAAATTCCCGTTAAAAACACGCTTTTGTCCACAGATAATCCACAATTCAGATTTATTTATTCCTTAATTGACTTTTAGGGGAAATATTAACTATTTACAAAACTTAATTTTAATGATACTATTAAACCGTATGAAAAAAGATATTCATCCAAAATATTATCCTAAAGCAAAAGTCCAATGTGCCTGTGGAAATACTTTTGAAGTTGGCTCAACTAAAGAAAAGATAGATATAGAGATATGTTCTCAATGCCATCCTTTCTACACCGGCAAGGAAAAATTGGTTGACGCTATGGGCAGAGTCCAAAGATTCAAAACCAGACTGGCGAAGAAACAGGGACTAACGAAGAAAAAGAAATAAGAGTATGGATGACATTAACATCCTGAGAAAAGAATATCAGGAAATCGTCAAAAAACTCGGCACAGCCGAGCTTGTTTCTAATAGGGAAAAATTTGAAGAACTTTCAAAGAGAAAAAGCCATTTGGAACCTTTGATTGAAAAAGAAAAAGAAATAGAAAAGATAGAGAAGGAAATAGAAGAAAACAAGAAACTCATTTCAACCGAAAGAGACCAAGAGCTTGTGTCGCTGGCTCATCAAGAAATATCCGACCTTTCCCAAAAAAAAGCAGACCTCAAATTTCAACTTCAAGAATTGCTGAAAAAGAAAAACGATTCAAGTTCCCTACCGGAAGACGTCTCTTCAATAATTATCGAAGCAAGAGCAGGAACCGGCGGAGACGAGGCAGCCCTTTTTGCAGGAGACCTTTTTAGAATGTATTCAAGGTATGCAGAATCTAAAAGCTGGAAACAAAAGACATTAAGTTCTCACCCTACAGAGCTCGGAGGATTCAAAGAAATCATCCTTCAATTAAAAAGCAAAGACGCTTGGGAAGAAATGAAATACGAAGCCGGAGTTCATCGGGTGCAAAGAATTCCGGAAACGGAAAAATCAGGAAGAGTCCATACTTCGACTGCAACCGTTGCCGTTTTACCCCAGCTTAAAAAAAATCAAACTACAATAAAGCCGGATGATTTAAAAATAGACCTATACCGCTCTTCCGGACCGGGAGGCCAGAATGTAAACAAAAGAGAAACAGCTGTAAGAATAACTCATATCCCCTCAGGAATAATAGTAAGCTCTCAAACTGAAAGAAATCAACTTCAAAACAAAGAAAATGCAATGAGCATTCTCCAAGCAAGGGTCTCTGAAAGAGAAAGAGAAAAGCAATTGGAAAAAACAGGTTCAAAGAGAAAAGGTCAGATTGGCCAGGCAAAAAGATCAGAAAAGATAAGGACGTATAATTTTCCCCAAGACCGCTTAACGGATCACCGTATTAAAAAAAGCTGGCATAATCTTGAGAAAATAATGGCCGGAGAAATAGAAAAAATAATAGAAACTCTTCAAAGACAGCTTAAGAACCAAGAATAAAATTAAAAAAGCAAAGAATCTAAAAAACAGGAATTATTCCTGTTTTTTGTATCCGTATTAAAAAACTCTGATTTAGAAGATTAAACTTTCGCAGCTTGAAGACATGAAACCTGTGTTAAGAAAGTTTTGGTGGCAGGAAGCCAATCGAAGAACACTTTCTTCATACCAATTACACCAATAATCGCCTCTTGGGGAACCGCAAAAATATGCTTGAACCGCTTTGCCTTCAGTTCCGTATCTGTCAATACCGTCTTTCAAGTAGAGAGCCGAAGCCAAAGAAGCATCTCTTATATCCCATGGATCTGCAGCACTCCCGGTAATCTTTTCCACCCTGCTTTCATAGCCTGCACCAACCCAAGTTGAGGGAATAAATTGAGCAGGACCCATTGCTCCTCCCCATCCGATACTCATAGGACAGGAAACCAGGGTTTCATAAGGGTCAAGCTTTAAATTTCCTTCTTTGTTTAAAGCATCAATGATATCTAAAAAATAAGAGACGTCTCTTGTCGGCTTCATAACTCTGTCTAATGCTGCTCCCGTACTTGCGCGAACTCCTGCTCCGGTTTTAGGATCTTTTAAAAAGCATTGCCCTACATTTTTCCCTATATTTGATTCCTGGCTTAAAATTCCAAGCAATAAGGCCGGACGAATCCCAATCAGGCCGGCAGCGTATTTTGCAATTTCTATCGCTTCCTCATAAGTCACATCTTCTCTTACGCCTATTAATTTATAAATCCTTGCCATAATATCAGCCGTTTTCTTGGTATTTTCCTCCTTCTCTTTAAGGTGCTCCTGGTATTGCGTTTCCGTTAATCCAAGGTAATATTCTCTCTCATCTTTGGTTTCTTCGCTCTCTCGCTTCTGAACGCTCTGAATAACAACTAAACTTTCGAGGTCCTGTTTTTCTCCATCCAGTTGATTTCTCTGGTCTTCTAAAAAATCTTTAAGGCCTTTAATATTTTGAAGAAGGTCCTTACTTTTTGCAGACAACGCTTCAAGTGCCACTAAGTCATCAAAGAAATCAGAAAAACATTCTTCGCTTAAAAAGATTTCCACCAGCGACTTCTGTTCTTTTTCATACATCGTTCTTAAAACGAAAATAAGATTTCCGCTCGATTCGCCTATTTTAAATGAAGTTTCGTCAATGCTTCCTTGAGTGTCTCTTATCTGAAGGTTGAGATCTTTAATAGCTACATTAGACTGGTAAATCTGATAAGAGTAATTTGTTATCTTACTGTTTAAAAGATATATTTGATCCTGAAGGGTTTTTTTCTCTCTTTCAGTTTTAGCAATATCCTGTTCTATTTGAGTACTCTTCTCTTCAAGATAATTCTGGCAGTCCTCCAAAAGCTTCCTGCATTGAGCAGCGGAAAGTTTTTGGCATTCTTTGTCAACAGTGTCAATTGATTCGCAAATTTCCAAAGAGACAGAAGCATCAAGCTCTGTCTCTGGGTTCAGAAAAACAAAAACTGCTATCACTAAAGAAAATATAAATATTTTCAGGCAAGATTTGACCATAAAGATTTTGAAAAATCTTGAAGCTATTTTTTCTCCTCTTTTTTCTCTCCCTCGGTTTGTTCCTTCCCTTCCGGCTCCTCTTTTCCTTCTTCTGCCTTCTCTCCCTCTTTCTCTTCTTCCTTCTCTTCTTTCTCTTCTTTTTCTTCAATAGGCTTTTCCAATTCTTCTTCTACTTTTTCTGGAGCTGAAACAGAAACTATTATTTCCTCAGGATCTCTTGATACTTCGACGCCTTCGGGAATATCAAGATCCTTTACAACAATCGTATCTTCAAATGTCTCTAAACCTTCTACGCTGACTTTAATTTCTCTTGGAAGCTTCTCGGGAATTGCTTTGACCTCAATCTCTTGCATATGTTTAACTAAAGTTCCTTCAAGATCTTTCACCGCTTTTGAAATTCCTTCAAAAACTAAAGGAACTTTTGCCCCAATCTTTTCATGAAGATTGGGCTGATAAAAATCAACATGTGAAAAACTCCCCGTCAAAGGATCTTTTTGAAGGTCATGAATTAAAACAGGAACCTCTTTGCCTTCAATTTTAAGAGTGACAAGAGTGCTCAATCCGGATTCTTTGTAGGCATTCTCAAATTCTTTGTAGTTTAATTTTAAGTTTTTATTCTCAATCTTACGCCCGTAAAGAACACCGGCTATTTGCCCTTTTTCCTTAAGGTTGGAATTCTTTTCCTCCTTTTCTCTAATTTTTGCTGATAAAATCACCATATTTTTCTATTCAGAAAAGAAACTTCGATTTTTCTATCAAGAACTTACCGAAACCTCTCAACTAAAGTAATTTATTTAGAATATATCTCCTGTATCAGTTCTACAGTATTATATACACCTAATTTGCAAAATATCAAGGAGATTTTTTCTCCGAGCTCTTCGCAAATCTTATCTATGCTGTCTTGAGGCATTTGCCAGATTTCTTTTTTAAACTTGCTTAAAGCCTTTTTCCTTTTTCTGTAAATGAATTGCTCTTCGGTTTGGCCCTTCTCTCTTCTTGAAATAAAATCCTTTTTCAGCCAATCATACATTTCTTCTTTCAGTTCCTCCGGAAGATATTTAGAATCAAAAACTATATTCTGGAAAGCAGTAGCTAAATGGATTTCAACTGCTCCGGTTTTGACAAATTGATCAAAATACTTTTCGGGCAACGTTGAAGAACCGTGCTGGACCGCTCCCCCCATGCCGTATTTTCTTGCCTCATTGGAAAGTTTTCTGAGAGTTTCAAAATCTATTTCAGGCTCTATTAATTTGCCTGAAGCGTCAACAAGGCCTCCGTGGCTTGTCCCCGTTTGAACGGAAATCTTGCTTAAGCCGGGATTAAAACCTTTCTTCTCTTTCTCCTCGTTATATCCCTTCATAAAGGCCTCTAATTCCTCGCAGGTGCTGTTTTTTACTCCTATTTCACCTATTTCCCCTCCAACAGAAACAGTAATGCCTTTTGAGTTTAAACCCCTGATATATGAAGTAAGTTCTGATGTTAAAAGATAATTGTCTCTCTGCTGATTTTTCACATCTCCTTCTTTTAACCTAACAAGAGTGGAACCGTCAATATCGATATTGTAAGCGCCTGCCTCGATTGATTCTTTGATAAGGTTTTTGAGGAAATTGACTTCCCTTTCTTTATTTTCTGAAAAAAACTCTTTCTGCTCAGCTTGGAAGTGGTCCCCCTGGAAAAATAGATATCCTCTGTAATTTTCTTTAATAGAAGCAGCCAATATCGTGCTTACGTACTCGGACATTGACTGATCTGTGTATTCCATTTCTGAACGGGCAAGCTCAAAGATAAAGGCTCCCACTTTGTTCTTTACGGCCTCTCTCAAGATCGTTCTTGCAATATCAAAAGTCAGGGTCCTTATATTAACAGCAGGAACCGTAAAACCATGCCATTTGTCTTCTGCTCTCTGCTTGTAAAGCTCGTAAGTCGAAGCTAAAATTACTCCTCCAAGCTCCGCCCTCCTATATATTTCTTTTCGAGCATTCCCGTCTTCTTTGAATATTGATTTTAAAGCTAATTCTTTAATATCGTCCATTGCATTAGTGAAAAAATATTGAAGCTGTTTTATACACTTCCAGATTAACTTTCTTTTTGCCCTTTATTTTTGAAAAAGGTAAAGACAAAACCCTGTCTCCCTTGAGAACAATCGCTTTTTCAAACTGTTTTTTACTAACACATTCAACGGCTGCAACACCGAATCTATTTCCGAGAATTCTGTCAAAAGCGCAAGGCACCCCTCCTCTCAAAACATGACCCAATCTAACGGATCTGGTGTCAATGCCTGTTTTTTTGCTTAAAAGCTCTGCCACCTTCTCTCCTATTTCTTGATTACTCTTTTTAATTTTAAAATCTTTTCCTCTTTTCAATATCGCTTCTTCCGAAACAACTATCAAACTGAATCTTTTCCCTTTGGTTACCCTTCTCTCCACGGTTCTGCATAATCTCTCAAAATCAATCTTAGCTTCCGGAATAAGGATGAAATCTGCCCCTCCTGCCAATCCCGCGTAAGTCGCAATCCATCCGAAGTTCCTGCCCATAACTTCCAATACCATTGCGCGATGATGAGATTTGGCAGTGGTGCGCAGATTATCAAGAGCATTGGTTGCAGTTTGTACTGCCGACCAAAAACCCAGGCAGAAATCCGTTCCCTCAACATCGTTATCAATGGTCTTGGGAATAAAGACAATGGGAAAGTTTTTTAAGATGTCTTTTGTTAATTTTAATGTAGTATCTCCTCCAATCACAATGAGACCCTCTATTTGAAGTTTTTCCAAATTCTTAATTATCTTTGCTTTTCTCTTTTTAATTTGAGGAGGTTTAATATTGCTGGAACCTAAGATTGTCCCTCCTATATTTAAAATACCTCTAACGTCTTCCCCTTTCAAAGCCCTTACCCTGATTTTACCTATTAACCCTTCCCAGCCGTCTTCAATTCCTAAAACTTCAAAGCCCAATTGTTTTCCTCTTCTTACAATTGCCCTTATTGCGGCATTTAAACCGGGGCAATCCCCTCCAACCGTTAAGATGCCTATCTTTTTATTTATTGAAGTCATATTTTTATTTACCCTGTTAAATGCTATACTGCACAATTTTACTAAAAGTAAAATTATTTAACGGGGTGAATTTTTTAATTTTTTATTCAAATTTAAAATTTAATTTTATGAATCTTTTTTCAATAGGAGCTTTCTTAACCCAAAAGGGCCAAAGCCTTATCTCAACCCTTTCTATCTCCGGAAAAAATTGCAAAATCTTTTGCTCAGATTCTGAAGCGGTTTTCCCCAAAACCTGCCTTTTTAAAAACTCTTCTTCTATCTTTGTGTAAACTTTTACTGAAAAGTCAACATTTAAAACCATTTCGGTATTTCCCTTATTTCCATTTCCCGACAAAGAAGGATAATGTTCTGTTTTCAAACCTCCCGGGCATAAAATTTCCCCACTCTCAATATCCGAAGAAATGTATTCTTCGGCAAACCTTTCAAGGCTCTCTTCTTTAAAGATTATTGCCCTGGCTTTCGCTTTGATTTGAGCCATAAAAGAATCTACGCCCTGACCGTCTTTGGCTAGCGGAGAAAATTCGGTAATTTCTGATTCTATCAAACTGTCAACCAAGAGCCATCCTTCGGGAACTTTCTTTTTCAAAAGATCCTTGCTTTCTAAAAGAGCTCTTTCAGAAAGAATTTCTTCCGCTGTCTCAAGGTCTTTTTCCGTCACCTCAACGCTTTCTCCCCCTCCTGACATCGATTCCGAACTTTCGCCCCAGTAATAGGCATATCTTTCGGTTCCTCTATAGACGTAAATCGAGAAATTTGAAGGACCAATATTGTATTCTTCTCCGGGCTCTGCAGCAATCACGAGTACATCAACATAACTGGCAACAACTTTCCCCCCTTCTTTCTTTGCTGCCGGAACGGAAATCTTTGATTTTGACTTAAAAAGCTTGCCATTGCTTGAGATGAATCTAGTTCCTTCGGCCCATACTTCAGGCCAATTGGCAAATCTATTGTAAAGGCGAATAGTCCCTTCAGCCCTTTTAAAAGCATCTCCCGAAGATGGAAATGTTTCAGAAACTGTTTTTTCTGCCTCAATAATTTCTCCCGGGATTATGTGCTTTGAAAAATCAATTTCTTCAGAATTGGTATCTACGGTTATATGGGTTTCAAAAGTTAGGTTTTTTGTTTTCGGCCAAATATCAATTTCTGCTCTTTCCCCGACAAGGAAATAAAAAGCGCCTGCAATTAAAACTGAGAAAAGTAGAATAATTAAAATCCGACTATTTAGAAAAAATCGTTTCGGACTTTTCTTTTCCTCTTCTGCTGCGAAATTCTCTTGCTCGCCGGGAGGAATAATATCGTATATCTTATTTGACATAATTGTAAAAGCTTTATTCTATTATAGATTAAAAAAAGCTCTCCTTCAATAAAAAAAGAGAGAGAAGGGTTTACTATAAGCTGTTATAAAATAAATATTATAAACTTTGCTTATAAACCTTCCCCCTTTTTGCTACTTTTTACGAGAGCTAAATCTTACAGCTAGAAATGAAATAACGAAACCTATTATTACCCACAAGACAAGTTTGAATAAAGCTTCTCTAAAAGTCATTTCGCGTCACCTCTTTTTTAGAAACTGATATTGCCGTAAGTTAAGATGAAATTAATTATTTCATCTTTTTCTTTCTCGGTAACCTTCTTAAGGTTTAGCGAAGAACCACACTGTTTTCTAAGAACCTTTCCGTTGAAAATCGCCCTGCTGCGATCTTTTGGAAACTGATAAATTCCCTTCCATCCTTTTAACCATTCAAGTTCATTGATGTTTTCACAAAACTTCTTTAAAACCTGTGTCACTATCTGCTCTTTTTGTTGCCTTGTAGGTTTTGCTAAAGTGTTGCATCTAATCATCAATCTTTTGCTTTCTGGGTTGAACACAGCGCAACTACCGCCATGGACCTGAGCTATCCTTTCCCAACTCATTACTCATCTCCCCTTTCTCATAAATATGACTTTAACTTTCCAGTCAACACTCTTGTGCTTGTCCGGATAATATTTTCTCCCAATTGTAAACAATGTCTTGTCTGCTGTTTCCCTGATTTGGATCGTATCTTCGGTTCCCCATTTTCTGGCAAAAATCCTGTTGCTATTGTAATCTACCTCAACTTCATAATTGCCATGAATGTTAAACAACTTTTCGATACCAAATGTAAATTGGAAAACATCTCCCTTCCTTAAATCTCCGATACTAACAAGACTTCCTGCTTTAATTCCTGTTTGATACTTCATATCCAATCCCTCCTTTTTTAAAAATTAATGAACTATTCTCTAAATTATCTCTTTATTGCTATATTTTAAAACATTTCTTGTTGTTTGTCAAGAGTTAAATCCTATATTTAACAATAGTCCAAATAGCAACAAGGCCGTCTTTGAAGTTTATCTTCTTGCCTTCAGAAAACTTTCTCGGATAATAGCGGATAGGAACTTCTTTAATCCTATATCCTTTCTTTAAAACTCTGGCGGTCACTTCTTCGCAAAACTCAAAACCGTCTGTCTTAAGACCGAGGTTCTTTATAATATCAGTTCTGAAGAGTTTGTAGCCCGTATTGATATCGGTAATCCTTGCTCCATATAAAAGATTAAAAAGAAATGTCAGGGATTTTCCTGCCAGAGCAAATAGCAAGTATCCCCTTTCTGCTTTTCCTAAATTACGAGAACCGTAAATTACCGGATACTCTTTACTTATGGCTTCCAGAAGCATGGGATAATCTTCAGGATCATATTCCAGGTCGGCATCCTGAATTAACACAAAATCTCCCGTTACTTTTTCTAAAGCAGTTTTAATGGCTCCCCCCTTGCCTTTGTTTTTAGGATGCCTCAAAAGAATAAAATCAAATCTGCTTTTTAAATCATCGAGTAACTCTGCTGTTCCATCTTTTGAAGCATCATCAACTACAATAACTTCTTTCTGATAATTCAAGCTCGAAGCTTTAAAAACTCTTTTTAAAAGCTCTTTGATTGTTTCTTTCTCGTTATATGCTGGAATAATTATACTTAATCTCATTTTTCTAATTCAATTAGATTTTTGATATTTTCAATTGATTCTTTAATATTCTTATCTTCAGGCCAAACATCTTCAGCTCTTTCTAAAACCTCTCTTGCCTTTTTATATTCTCCCCTCTCAAGATAAAGACTCGTTAGAGCATTATATGAAAAGATAAATTTCGGATCAAGCTCAACAGCTTTCAAAAACCCCTCTTCAGCTAAATCAACCTTTCCCGTACTCCTATATGTATTAGCCAAGTTATGGTAAGCAACGGGACCTGAGGGTTCAAGATTAATTGCTCTTTTGCATGTTTCTTCTGCCTTTCCGTAATATCCAGCATTGTTGTATGCCATGCAAAGATTATTAACGATTCTGTAGCTTTCGGGCGCATACTTCAAAGTCTGCTCGTAAAAGGTTATTGGGCTCCTCCATTCCGTATTTCTTTTTACTGTTAAAATCCCAAGGAAGATAAGAAAAATAATCAGTGTCAGTCCAAGACACTTTCTCAAGAAAACCCTATTTTCAGATACCTTCATACAAAACCATATTAAAGCAAGAAAGATTCCTATCATCGGAAGATACATCCAATGCTCATAAAGAAGTGCGTTAATAGGAACAAGGACATTTGAAGTCAAGGCCATGCCAACAAAAAACCATAATATTCCAAAGCTTACAACCGGCAGTTTCTTGAAGTTTAAAAATGCCAAAGCCAGCAACCCGAAGAATAAAACTGCTCCCAGAATAACGGGGAAAGAACTGAAAGAAGTTGCAATTTCAACGCTTCTTTCCATATGAAGATCAAGAGGCCAGAAAAGCAATCCAAAGCAGGCCGTTAGAATTTTAAAGAAAGTGAGTACTCTGAAATATATGTTTGAAGTAAATATATTCTCTTCATTATAAAGATTAAAAGTATTAACAAAATTAAGAGCCGTTGCTCTTAATAGGAGATAAACTCCTGCAAGCATAAAGAAAGGCCAAATTGACTTTGCAATTTCTTTTAATCTTTCTTTCAAAGAAGCTTTCCTGATTCTCTGCAAAAAGAAAAAGTCAGCGAGAAAAACAAACCCCGGCATTACAAAAGCCGTTTCTTTTGACAGCAAAGCAAAAACATACATCAAAAGAGATAAGAAATAGAACTTGTTTTTAAAATATACTTCTCCTGATTTTCTGAATTTCAAATAGAATAGTATTCCTGAGAAAATAAAAAAGACCGAGAGAGAATCCCCGATCCCTGAGATATAAGTTACTGCTTCCGTTTGCAAGGGATGAATCAAGAATATTAAAGCGGTGATAAAAGAAAGTTTCTTTCTTTTAAAGATATAAAAGAGAATAAAGAATAAAAGAATAGCATCTGCAATATGCAAAGAAGTATTAATAAAATGATAACCCAAAACCCAATCCTGCCATAAATGCCATTCTATCGAAAAGACGGTTAAAATCATCGGTCTCCAATAGTTGCTTAAAAGTCCAGCGCCCGCAATGAGGTTTTCGGAAAAGTATTTAGGAAAATATTCCCAGCTCTTTATGTATTGATTATTAAGAATACCGTCATCGTCATCCCAAAACATCTCATTGGCAAAACTGTTTGCGTATAATAAAAAACCGATAAGTATAAAAGACAAAACAATCTTTTCAAATGTATTCAGTTCTTTTAACCAAGAAACCATCTTATATAATCTTATCAGAAATTCGATTTAAAATAAACTTTTTCAAAAAGAGGTTTTAAAAAACTATTTATTTAAAAACACTGGGTTTCCCCAGTGTTTTTTGAACAAAACTCTTTATATTAAGACAGGAATTACATTTCGTGGCTCCAGTAGATTTTCTTCTTTTTCGACAGCTTCTTTAATTATTTCTTCCCACTCTTTTTTCATTTCTTCTGTTTCTACGACTATTTCTACTAAGATGGCATCCTCGGCAACAGGGAAAAGAGGCTTAGTCGGTTCCCCCCATTCCTTTACAATAAGAATGGTACCTTTTTGCAGAGGATCTACCTTAATCGTTAAGCTATCTTTTCCGTTGATAAAGTAAACCGTGCTTATACGTTTGTTTGCCCCTAAGATCGTGAAACGAAAATCATTACCATTTCTAATAGAAGTCTTCATGAGATAATATTTATATGCTTCCTTCTCTAGTGAGTGTGGATATATTACATCACTTTTCATCAACAACAACAAACCCAATAAAAACACTACTACTAGTAATAACTCTATCAAATATCTCTTCCTAGAAAGAATTTCCTTTTTTATTCCTTTGGTTATTGACATCTTTTGCCTCCCTTATTCTAAAATTTTAAAGTTCTAATGAAATAAGAACCTCCTGCTACAAGTTATACAATAGACACTATTAAAAGTCAATAAGATGTCTCGAATAGATATACAAACAATGTCTTGTTTTGATTTATAACAAAAAAGTTTTAAGAAATTAATTTTGTAACAAAAAAGGTACCGACCGTAGGTCCGCACCTTTTATTCTACATTATAATATCCTCCTTTTAAATTAATTAAAACTTATTAATGCAAACTCCAAATAAAATCATTGAAGCAATTATAAAACAAATCGTGATAATTCCATCTGCAGTTCTGTTTATATCAAACTCAACTTCTAACAGGTCTCCTTTTAAGGTAACGTCTTTGATATAGGCACTGCGCGGATCAGCAAATAACCCGGAATCATCAATGGGCTTGATTGATTGCTTCCATTCAGAAATACATTCTGATGTCTCTGAATTAAACAAGTTCAATATCAATACATCTTTTCCATAAGTCACAAATACTTTGGTCCCCTTTTCCCTCCCTGACAACTCTTGCGATGGTAAGCTCTTTCCAGAACCCAAAACAGTCACTTCCATGCCTTTTAGCAACGCGGGAATGCAAATTGTTTTATTCTCAATCTCTTTATTCCAAAAAGCTATCATGAGCATTGCTTGAGAGATGCTGCATACGATTATAACTATAATAACTATTCTGATAAAGATTTTAAAGAACTCACTCAACTTTATCACCTCCTTTTTTAATACAAATACAATAACAAACATTCCAACAAAAGTCAAATAAGGACTGGGTAAAGAACGTTTCATTGACTAACGTAATTTCTTATGTTATTCTTAGATATTCAAAAAGAACCTTAACATTAAAAGGAGGTGATAATCGTGTCCAACGAACTTCAGAAAAAAGGTTTACCAAAACCAAACCGAGAAAGAGAAAGACCTAAATGTCCTTTCTATGGATTCTTCTTCTTGCCGCGTGGCAGAATGATAGACCAAGAAGGCAACCAATGTCCTTTCTTAGGAGCCTATAAGCCTTGCTTAATGGCAATCAGTGGAAAGGATATAAATTGGGACAATTGCCCTATAAATATAAATGGAT